>PJUE01000077.1_pt1 | contig 143856 bp, 126 predicted proteins | sample 1512171 | NCBI WGS metagenome assembly PJUE01 (sample SAMN08177674, study PRJNA422409) | Feces metagenome, whole genome shotgun sequencing project. | isolation source: Chicken feces (3) enriched on wood chips: alkali lignin treatment | host: Gallus gallus | place: USA: Madison | collected 2015-01-15
AAAATACATTGCGGGGTGGAGCAGTTGGTAGCTCGTCGGGCTCATAACCCGAAGGTCACTAGTTCGAGTCTGGTCCCCGCTACTACAGAAAGAGCCGGTTGCAATGGCCGGTTCTTTTCAAGAAATCCAAAATACATTGCGGGGTGGAGCAGTTGGTAGCTCGTCGGGCTCATAACCCGAAGGTCACTAGTTCGAGTCTGGTCCCCGCTACTAAGAGAGAGCCGGTTGCAATGGCCGGTTCTTTTTCAAGACATTTAAAATACATTGCGGGGTGGAGCAGTTGGTAGCTCGTCGGGCTCATAACCCGAAGGTCACTAGTTCGAGTCTGGTCCCCGCTACTAAATGAAAAAGCCGAGGTGGATACCTTGGCTTTTTGTTTTTGCATCCCTCATGCTTTTCTGTCTTTTAAGATAATCCTTAACTACTGTTATTTATTGTTTCTCAAAATATCCGATTTTGGCATATCACATTTTCATTTATACATAGGCAAAAATGACTGCGGCAATAACCGGACTGCGTTTAGTTGCAAATGCCTGTTTATGCAATCGTTTGTGTAATTGGCGCAATCGATTTCGTTGTGTGTGCATTTTGATAAGCCTGTATCTTCTTATAGCTTTAGCATTCATGTACCTAAATTTTGATTAGCATGCTAATCAATGTTTAAACTAACTATTAAATATTATGATTTCAAAGATTCTCGGCAATCACAGGTTGAGTCTGTTATCGTTAGCTTTATTGATGACAAGTACACATGGCGCAGCTAACGCTAATGGTCTTACATTTGCAAGCCACAATGTTCTGTCGAATAAAGATGTTTTTCAGCAGAAAGTCACCGGAAAAGTGCAGTCAGCAGACGGCCCTCTGGCGGGTGCGACTATTAGTGTGCGTGGTACTTCACGCTCTACATCCGCGGGGACGGATGGGAGCTTTAGCATTGAAGCCAAAAACGGAGATGTACTGGTCGTCAACAGTATTGGATATAAAGGCCAAGAAGTGACTGTGACAAGTCCAGTTATCAATATTAATCTTGTTCTTGATGATGAGGCGCTTGATGAAGTCGTTGTAACAGGATATTCGCGTCAAAAGAAAACAGAAGTTTCAGCTTCTGTTGTTTCTATCGATCAAAAAACATTAAAGGATGTAAAATCACCTAATGTTTCCACTTTATTACAAAGTAAAATTGCCGGGGTTGACGTTGTTTCTGGTTCGGGTAGACCTGGTTCAAATGCTAATATTCGAGTTAGGGGACGAAATTCAATCAATTCAAATATTAGTCCACTATGGGTTGTTGACGGTGTAATTATGCACGGAACACCAAATATAAATCCAAATGATATCGAAACAGTTTCGGTATTGAAAGATGCTGCAGCAACGACACAGTATGGCTCAAGGGGAGCTAGTGGTGTCATTGTTGTTACGACTAAAAGAGCATTAAAACCTGGTGAACATCTCTTTGCATTTAACTTATCTTCTGGAGCTGCAAAATTCAATCCTGGGAAATTTAAGGTAATGAATTCTCAACAAATGTGGGATTTATACCAATCATTTAATAATCAAGAAGCGATACCGAATAATGTAACTTCAGATGTTTTGAAGACTAATTATGACTGGTTAGCGAATGGCACTCAAAGTGGAGCAATAAATGATTTTAGTGCAAACTATTTGGGGAAGACGGAAGAAACATCAATTTATGCAAGTGGAAACTATTACGATGAAAAAGGATCTGTAAAAGGGTACGATTATAATAGACTTACCGGGAGATTGAATATTGAACATAAATTGACGAAGAATCTAACCTTTAAGCCAAGGATAAATGCTTCTTATACTAGTTATGAGGATCGTCAACATTCACTCTATGATATGTATCTGAATATGCCTTGGGATACTCCTTTTAATGCAGATGGCTCATTGATAAATCCTAAAGTGGGTGATGTATTGTGGTATGGTAGGGATAATAATAATTATTTGTATGATTTACAGTATAATTATGGAGAAGGACAAACATTCGATATACAATCAAATTTAGATTTTTCTTTGAAAATCTCAGATCGGTTTACATTTGAATCAATGAATAGTTTGGCTTATTACAATCAAACTACGATGTCATATACGGATCCTAAATCAAATTCTGGTTTAGAGAATAAAGGCTCTGTATCTCAATTTGCCGACAAACGTATTACGAGATTTTTTAACCAAATGTTAAAATATAAAGAAAATTTTGGTAAACATGAGGTTTCAGCGCTTGCTGCGTATGAATATTCTGATTATGTGTACACCAGCGTTGGGGCTTCAGGTAAAGGTATATCCGGGGGATCAACGATAGTTGATAATGCGGCCAATTTCTTGTCACAATCAGGTACAAAAAATGATTATGCATTCCAATCTGGTCTTGTCCAAGTAAATTATAAATATGATGAGCGTTATAATTTCCAGGGTTCATATCGATTGGATGGTGCTTCACGCTTTGGGGCTGATAATCGTTATGGTGGTTTCTTCGCAGTAAGTGGAGCTTGGAATATTTATAAAGAGAATTTCTTTAATGTCGATCAGATCAATTTATTGCGGTTGAGAGCCTCATATGGAGAAGTCGGCAATACACCTACCTCACTTTACGCATCATATTCGCTTTATGGATTGAATGGGCAGTATAATGGTGCGCCAGCAGCTATTCCTAACCAATATAATAATAGAAATGTAAGCTGGGAAAAATCGAGAGATGTCAATTTAGGATTGGAATTAGGCCTGTTTAATCGAATAGATTTAACTGTCGATGCTTATAATAAAAATACGGATGGTCTATTGTCTTATGTTAAATTTCCTGCAACTGCAGGATGGGATGGCTATTGGTATAACATTGGCTCTATCAATAATAAAGGCTTAGAGCTGGCAGTGAATGCTCGGGTACTTGATCCACAAAGTCCATTACAGTGGAATATTGGTGCCAATTGGGCTGCAAATAAAAATCGAATCAAAAATCTAAAAGATGGTGTTGATGTGCCAGCTGGAAATAAGCGTTACTCAGAAGGACGTGATATTGACTCTTGGTATATGCGTCATTGGGCTGGTGTTAATCAAAATAATGGTGCGCCATTATGGGAGGTTGTAAACCCTGAGACTGGTGAAGTTTCAACCACTTCAGACTATAATAAAGCAACTTTACAATTTGTGGGTACTTCAACCCCTAAATACCAGGGCGGTATAAACACAAGTTTCCTATATAAAGGGATATCACTGACAGCGACATTCTCTTATTTGCACGGTGCTTATGCCTACAATGGAGGTCGTGAATTATTTGATTCAGATGGGGCATATCCGTCATATAATCAGATGATTTTAGCAGATGGATGGTCAAGATGGTCCCCGACTAATGCTAATGCAACACATCCGATAGCTTCCTATAATAATAATAGCGCTTCTAATAAGACATCATCTAGATATTTGGAGGATGCATCTTTCTTTAGGTTAAGAAACGTGACATTGGCTTATGATTTTAATCCACAATTATTAAGTAAACTTAAGTTGAAAAGTGTGAACGTTTTTATTGCTGCAGATAATTTATGGTTGTCAACTAAATTTACAGGACTTGATCCCGAGGCGGCCTTATTTGGAGATTCGACTTCCCAATATCCATCTCCAAAGCGTGTTACAGCAGGTGTTAATTTCACATTCTAAATTCAATCACATGAAAAATAAACTTTTATATTCATCAATTATATTTTTTTTATTGAGCTCCTGTTCGCTCAATAAAGAACCTTATACAGATTTGACCAATGAGTCTATAACAAATACCGAAGGAGCGGTCGACGCATTAAACCTTGGGAATTATCATACGTTGAAAAGCTGGGTGGAGAATTGGCATCGCGTCACTGAATATCCTTCCGACGAGGTGTCGTTGAGTGGGGTTACTACTGATGCTTTTTTTTATAATTATAACTATAACCGTATTGTTAATAATGGTCGTGTAAATAGTTATTGGGAAAATTCATACAAAATTATTGCAGGAACGAATAATATCTTAGGTCAATTAGAGGAAGGGACTTCAGATACAAACGATCAGATTATCGCTGAAAATCTATATTTACGAAGCTTAATGTATTTTTATTTAGCCAATGTTTTTGGACGTCCTTATAATCAAAATCCAGATGTAAATTTAGCTGTTCCGCTTAAACTTAATGACGACCCTTTTGAAGTATTGCCTCGTAATACAGTAAAAGAGGTATATCAACAAATCGTATCTGATTTGTTAAAGGCAGAGACACTTTTTAAGTCATATAAAGGGAATATATATGCAAGTTTATATTCCGCACAAGCTTTATTAGCACGTGTGTATCTGTTTATGGGTGAAAATGAAAAGGCGATAAGTTATGCTGATAAAGTAATTAATTCAGGTAAGTTTACACTATTGTCAAGAGATAAATATACGGATATTGCGAAAGCAGCGCCGGAAAATAATCCGGAGACTATTTTTGCAATCAAGTTTTTGAAAGATGTTGACTATTCTGATAATGGATGGTATACAATAGGATCTATGTATGCAACGATCAATGGTGCTGGTTGGGGGGAAATGTATGCGTCAAGATCCTATTTAGAAGAGATCCGTAAATATCCGGAGGATATTCGTTACAGTTTTGTTGAGCCGGTTGTTTCTAACAACAATGAACTACATGCCTATTATGTAAATGATAATTACAAATACGGTAGCGTCATTGTTAAACGAGAAGGTTCGGATTATACATATACTTCTGATGGCAATAAAAATAAATTAATTAAAGAGTCGAATGGTGCCGGTTCGTTTCAATATTTTATCGAAATTGCAGGCAAAAAAAGAACAGTGTTGATTGATAAAAAATTAGAAGATCGGAATGGCTATCTGAAATATTTTATTCTTAAATGTTCGGGACAGGAAGGTCAAGGCCATCTTTGGTCCCCAGTAATATCTAGACTGGCTGAAATATATTTAATACGTGCCGAAGCAAATGCAAAATTAGGGCGTATACAGTCATCCTTGGATGATGTGAATGTCATTCGAAAAAGAGCTGGGATTCCGACGACTGGATTATGGACTACTGCTAATCTTGGTGAAAAATCTGTACTTGATGTTGTATTAACTGAACGTAAGCTTGAACTTGCTTGGGAAGGGCATAGGAAGTTCGATGTATTTAGAAATGGATATACTTTGGATAGGAAATACCCTGGTACACACATCTCAAATTCAAATTCTTTTTTAACGGTCGATGCGAAATCAAATGAAGTCATTGATTATATTCCGGAGCAACAAATCACATTAACAAATGGTGTTTTAAAACAAAATCCGTGATTATTGCTGGTTAATCATAAACGAAAGGCATTACTTCTGAGGAGGTAATGCTTTTTTTGTTTTATCCTATATAATCCCTTTTGAATCTGTATCTTTGTACCCTTAACTGTAATTTAGCATAAAAGTGCCGTCTGCTGTGAGAGCGGACGGATCAAATACATTAAATATGGCAAATATTGTTGCAATTGTCGGGCGTCCGAATGTAGGTAAATCTACTTTATTTAATCGCCTGACAGAAAGTAGAAAAGCGATTGTTGATGACTTTAGCGGTGTGACCCGCGACCGTCATTATGAAACGGCCGAGTGGATCGGAAAAAAATTTACAGTCATCGACACCGGTGGTTTTGTACATGGCTCGGATGATATCTTCGAAGAAGCTATCCGAGACCAGGTGTACATTGCCATCGAAGAGGCTTCTGTCGTATTATTTATGGTGGATGTGACCACTGGTATCACCGATCTGGATGATGAGATTGCGGATATCCTCAGAAGAAGTTCTAAACCTGTCTATGTAGTGGCCAATAAAGTGGACCACGCTAAATTGCACCATGAATCGGCCGAATTCTACGCGTTCGGATTAGGGGAAGTATTTAATATCTCAGCTGCCACAGGTTCGGGGACAGGTGAATTATTAGATGCTGTAGTGTCGCACTTCGAAGAGGAGCAAGAAGAGGAAGAAAGCCTGCCCAAATACACCATCGTCGGTCGTCCAAATGTGGGTAAATCCTCATTGACCAACGCACTCATCGGCAAGGACCGGAATATTGTAACACCTGTGGCCGGTACCACCCGCGATTCTATTCGCATTCATTATAACCAGTATGGCCACAACTTCCTGCTGATCGACACCGCTGGCCTTCGCCGCAAATCCAAAGTGAATGAGGACATCGAGTTTTACTCTGTCATGCGCACAATAAAAGCATTGGAAGATTCTGATGTCACTATCCTGATGTTGGACGCACAGGATGGACTGGAGGCACAGGATGTTAATATTTTCAATCTCGCTGAAAAAAACAGGAAGGGAATCGTCATCGTAGTCAACAAATGGGATTTGATCCAGAAGGATAATAAGACGATGAAAGCCTTTGAAGACCGTATCCGTGAAAAAATAGCTCCATTTACGGATGTCCCTATTGTCTTTACTTCGGTGACCGAAAAACAGCGCGTACTAAAAGTATTGGAAATTGCGGATAAGGTCTACGCCAACAAAACGAAAAAGATCCCGACGTCAAAACTAAACGAAGTGATGCTGGATATTATTGAGCATTATCCACCGCCTTCCCTGAAAGGAAAATATATCAAGATTAAATACGTTACGCAGCTTCCGGGACGCACGCCGATGTTTGCGTTTTTCTGTAATCTGCCACAGTATATCAAAGATCCGTACAAACGCTTTATCGAAAATAAATTACGCGAAAACTTTGACTTTACAGGTGTGCCTATTCAAATATATTTCAGACAAAAATAGATTTCCCAAGAGCTTTAAGAAAAATGGACCATAATCTCTTCTTATATAATACGCTTTCAAGAACAAAAGAAAAATTCGAACCGATCCATCCCAATCTTGTGGGGATGTATGTCTGCGGACCTACTGTTTACAGCGATGTGCATCTGGGCAACTGTCGTACGTTTGTATCTTTTGATTTGATTTTTAGGTATCTGCGTCATCTTGGATATAAGGTGCGTTATGTACGCAACATTACTGATGCAGGACATTTGGAGGGCGATCGTGACGAAGGAGATGATAAATTTGCAAAAAAGGCCAAATTGGAACAGCTGGAGCCCATGGAAATCGTGCAGAAGTATACCATCGGTTTTCATGATGTGTTGCGTCTTTTCAACACCTTGCCGCCCAGCATTGAGCCCACAGCTACTGGACATATTTCTGAGCAGATCGAAATGATCCAGCAGATTATCGCTAACGGGTACGCCTACGAAGTCAATGGGACCGTCTACTTTGACGTTGAGAAGTATGTTCAGCAGTATGATTATACAATCTTGACCAACCGCAAATTGGAAGATATGCTAAACAATACCCGCGAATTGAGCGGTCAGGATGAGAAAAAAGGACGCTTGGATTTTGCTCTGTGGATCAAAGCTAAGCCCGAAACTATTATGCGCTGGCCTGCGCCATGGAGTGTAGGGTTTCCGGGCTGGCATATCGAGTGTTCGGCCATGAGCCGCAAATACCTCGGCGACCAGTTTGATATTCATGGTGGCGGAATGGATCTGGCTGCAACACATCATACCAACGAAATTGCGCAGTCCGAGGCATGTAACCATACAAGTCCCGCAAAGTACTGGATGCATACCAATATGCTGACCGTCAATGGCGCGCGGATGTCTAAGTCTGCAGGGAATGGATTCTTGCCAGGGGAGCTATTTACAGGTAATCACCCCCTGTTAAACAGAGGGTATTCACCAATGGCGGTGCGCTTCTTTATGCTGCAGGCACATTACCGTAGCACATTGGACTTCTCCAATGAAGCACTGGATGCAGCGGACAAAGGCTATAAACGTTTAATGACAGCGATGAGCCTTCTTGATAAGCTGAAGGTGTCCAAAGGAGCTGATTCATTCCATCTGGCTGAAATCCGCAACAAATGTTATGCTGCTATGGACGATGACTTTAATAGCCCAGTACTCATTGCGGAGTTATTTGAAGTCGTGCGTTTGATCAATTCCATTTATGACGGCAAAGCGAAGGTATCGGAAGAAGGTCTCGAGAAACTCAAAATTTTCATGAAAGAGTTTGTTGAAGATATCCTCGGATTGCGGAATGATCAGGCTTCAGGCACCGATGATATCGATGATGTGATGAATCTGGTGATCAAATTGCGCAACGAGGCTAAAGCCAACAAGGACTTTGTCACATCGGATCGGATCCGTGATGAACTCAGTGCAATTGGTATTCAGTTGAAAGATAGCAAGGAAGGAACACTTTGGAATAAGATTTGATAGATAAAAAATCGAATTTAAAACAAACTAATTCGGATAACCGTAGGTTGGGAGCGTCATGGCTCCCACACTTATGGATATTCCTTTAGCCTTGGCGGGCAAACTGAGTATAACACGTTCATTTTATGTCGATGAGAGTGAACATTTATAAATAATCATTTGTATATGAATTTTTGGAACAGGTTATCCGTTGTTGCATTGATGAGTACGGTCGGTACAGCATTGTATGCGCAGATACCCGAAAAAGTTGGAAGCTTGATACAAGCGGATAAAGATGCCGCAGCAATGGCCAAAGCGACCACGCCACATCAGGCGTTTTTATCAATTATCGATAAGGAATCTACATTCTACGTTCCCTCTGCAGTAAACGCATTCAATTACCTTAATAATAGACCCAATATTCCGGATGTCATAGACTGGACACCCACATTTGCGTTGGTCGCCAAGAGCCAGGAGTTTGGTGTCACCTCAGGGTCGATGGATTTTCAGAAAGTTGGTGCGCGCTTGCGTCACGGTGAATACCTCACAGTCTGGAAGCGGAATAAAAAAGGAAAATGGCTTGTCGATATCCGTGCTGAAGTAGAAAATAACGGCAACGACAGCAACTTTGATCTTGAATATATCGAACCAACAGATTCCTGGTATTTAAAACATCGTTCCAAAGTAAGGCTTAATCAACGGGAAGATATTGTCATGGAAACCGATAAGCTGATGTCTACTGTGCTCAAGGCCGATAATGCCACGGCCTATAAGGAGTTTTTAAGTGAGGACGTTCGGTTTCTTTTCCCATGGACAAGTCCGTTGGAGGGTAAGGATAAAATGATGGCATACTTAAAGAAACAGCGTATGACGATCGAAACAGTGCCGGAAGAGGTGAAACGTTCGTATAGTGGGGACTTCGCCTACACCAAAGGAACGGCAACTGTTCGGCAAAAAGATAAGGTGGTCAAATATAATTATATACGGGTGTGGCAATTAAGCGAGCTGGCAAAAGACGACGTAAAAAAGGCCAACTGGAACATCCTGATAGAAATGATGTTTGAGAGATAAGACAAAAAAAAGACTTGAATGATCCATTCAAGTCTTTTTTTTGTCTTATCTTACTTCTTCCATTTTTTTAGTTCGTCGCAGTTCCCAAAGTCCTCGCTGATTTCGATGAAGGTGCTTTTCGCCTTATCATCAAACCACTTGCTGAGATTCCGGTTGATTTTATCTTGCCGGGCTGCTTCCTTGATTTTGGTGAAGTCCTGATCCAGATTGGCTTTATGCGGTGGGATACGTGTCTTGAGGTAATTGAAACGGTAACCTACATCCCCTGTTTTGTCGGTGAATTGTTCCGGTTTCGAATATTCGCCGGGTTTCAGCGGATCGATTGCTGTAAAGACAGCCTTTTCGAGCCCGTCCATCGGAATTAAGGTTGTACGGCTGGATCCTTGTGGATTGAGGACCATACCGCCGTTGAATTTGCTCTCTTCAGCGTCTGAGAAATTGGTGGCAGCGTTATAGAAATCTAATTTCTTATCTACGACAAGTTTATAGATACTGTCCAATTTATTCTTTGTTCGCTCCAATGCTGCAGCGCCCGGATTGATCTTCATTAAGATATGGCGGCTATGTACCTCTTCGCCCCGTCTTTCTAATACCTGGATGATATGAAAGCCAAATTTCGATTCGACGACAGGCGATATTTCTCCCGGTTTTAATTTAAATGCCATGGCCGAAAACTCTTTTACATAATTGTCGCGGGTACCAAAGCCCAGGTCGCCACCGTATGGAGCAGATCCCGGATCCTGTGAGTACAACCGGGCCATTGTCCCAAAATCCGAACCGTCGACAATTTGTTTACGGATGTTTTCTATTTTTTCCCGTTGTTCTTTTTTCTCTTCGTCAGTCAATTTAGGCATCAGGACGATTTCACCAATTTCTACCTCGGTGTTAAAATAAGGTAAACTGTCTGGGTTCAATCCTTCGAAATAGCGCTTTACCTCCAATGGCGTGACATCCACCTTGGATACGATATTTTGCTGCATTTTATTTGCTTTCAGCTGTTCGAAGACACTTGCCCGCATTTCTTCTTTATATTGTAATAGCGACCGGTTGAGAAACTTCTCAAGACGTTCCTGGCCGCCTGCCTGTTGCGACATATGCCGCAGACGGGCATTCAGGTTATCATCGACCTCTGTTTCGGTCACATCGATGGAGTCAATTACAGCCTGTTGTGAAAGTAGCTTCTGAATGATTAGCTGCTCGAGTACCCCACATTTAAATGTTTCGTTGGGCTTATTTCCCTGCGCTAGCCATTGTGCATACTGCATGTCTACATCCGACTGAAGGATAATCCCTGAGCCCACAGTTGCAACTACCCGGTCAATAACTTGTCCCCTTTGCGCAAAGTTGGCCTGAATGGAAACAAACAGCAACAAAAACAATATATATATGTTTTTTTTCATCTAAATTATTTAAAATCAACCTTTCGATTACGTCGTTCCATATGGTGAAATTTTGAACAACAGCACAAAATTATCAGATTATATGAATTATTCGTATTTTTATTTAACAATATTTTTATAATCTCGGTATTTCAGATGGAGATTGATGACTTGTTAATATTGATTCGCTAAAATACGCATTTGCCTATTAGCAAGGGCGGTTTTAACCTAATTTAACAAGTTTATTGACGATATTGCGGGCAGACGAAATGATATAAAAAGCAATGCGCAGGTAACGGTTTATTGAAGCCGTTAAAACAAGTAATATGGATAAATAATTTGAACAGATGAAAAAAGCTTTTATTTACTTAATGACTATACTTCCCTTGACTACATTAGCCCAGCAGATACCCATGTTTGTCGGAACCTATACCAATAGAACCGAAAGCAAAGGGATCTATGTTTACAATTTCGACACAAAAACGGGAGAAGCCTCGTTGCTGAGCACGCAGGAAAGCAAAGACCCCTCGTTTTTGGCACGTTATAATAATTTTGTTTACGCGGCCAATGAACTCCCTGGCGAGGAGGGGACGGTATCAGCCTATTCATTTAAGGATGGAAAGCTGACCCTGCTAAATTCACTTCCTTCAGGTGGTGAATCGCCCTGTTTTGTCGAGGTGCACCCGAAAGGCAGCTTATTGGCGGTGGCTAATTATTCCGGTGGTTCGGCAGCTTTGTTTGATCTGGAGAGCAATGGTGTGTTAAGCAAAAGGAACCGTCTCATCCAGCATGAGGGTAAGGGTGTGGATCCGGTGCGCCAGGAAAAGCCGCATGTACATTCTGCCTTTTTTTCGAAAAAGGGCGATAGACTATTTCTTCAGGATCTCGGTTTAGATCAGATCTCTGTATTCTCTATCAGCAAATCAGGAAACACGTTTAGTGCCGCCGAAGAGTCAGAGGACTTCTTTACACCGGCTGGTGGCGGGCCGCGCCATATTGCTTTTGATAAAAAAGAGAAATATCTCTATGCAATATTAGAAATGACGGGCCAGATTGCATCCTATAAAAAAGAAGGCAATGATTGGATGTACCAGAATACCTATGACATAAATCCCGAAGGTTTCCATGGACAAAATGGTGGGGCAGACATCAAAACCTCTCCTGATGGCAAGTTCCTGTACGCGACAAATAGGGGGGATGCCAATACCATTGCCACATTTGCAATAGGAAAAGATGGTGAATTAAAGAAGCTCGCCAATACATCCGTCAAAGGCAGGGGACCACGCAATTTTAACTTTTCGCCAGATGGAAATTTTGTTCTGGTGGCCAATCAAAACACCAACAATATTGTGTTATTCAGCCGTGACGCAAAAACAGGGCTGCTGACCGATACTGGTAAGGAAATCAGTGTTCCGGCGCCTGTATGTATACTATTTTAGTCCACTCGGGCTCGGCTCATAAAACCATATCAGGGCATCGATTTCAGTTTGGTGCCCTGATATGGTTTTGAAGGTCAGTTTACCTCCGGTGGAAGCTAGCAGGAGCAATTAGAAGTCTTCTTTCCTGCAGTCTAGTTTGCCTTCCTTTTCAAGGTCGTTGAGCGTGGTTCCTTTCCAGGTTTTTACCCGTTGTATATAAGCGGCACGGCCGATCATATGCGCTGCTACAGGAGCGGTGAGGATAAGGAAAAAGCCAATTGCTATGGCTTTGGTGGTCACCGACACATCAGGGAACGTCATGGCCGCGCAGATCAGTAATAATCCCACGCCGAGGGTTGCCGCCTTTACCGTAACCGAAAGACGTAAGTAAAAATCCGGCATCCGCAATATGCCGATTGATGCAAATAGAATGGCAAGGGCTCCTATGGTGCTTACAATAGCTAATGTAATATCAATCATCGTTGTTTTGTTTTTCTAAGTAAAATGAAAAGGCTATCGTGCCGAGAAATGCGATCAGTGCCAAGATCATGGCGATATCCAAAAATACTTCCTGCGCACTGCGGATACTATAAACCGTGATAATACCAATTCCAATCGTGATGATGAGGTCCAGTGCGATGACACGGTCAAAGATCTGCGGACCTTTGTATAACCGGATAAAAGCCAGAATAACCGACAATGTTAATATCGGAAGAATTACATAATCGAAATAACTGTTTAAACTCATCGTAATATTTCTAAAAGTCTTCGTTCAACATTGTTTTTGAGCGTGGAAACAAACTGCTCCTTGCTCTTCATATACATGACATGGATAAAAAGCGTTCTCTTGTCCTCGCTTACATCCAATATCAATGTGCCGGGGGTGAGTGAAATAAAGGTCGACAGCAGGTTGATTTCCAGATCGGTCTTCGCATCCATGGGGTATTTCACAATTGCCGGCTTCATAAAAAATTTGGGTGTTATGACGTCATAAGCAACCTGAGCATTGGCGACGATCATTTCCCACAGGAAAAAGAGTATAAAGCTGACGGTCTTTGGAACCCGAAAGAAATAGCGCTGGTCAGCTTCGTTTCTGTTCATGACCCAGAGGATGGCGAAACCAAGTAGGAAGCCGAACAGAAAATTGGTGTAATATAGGGATCCTGTGAGTGCTACCCAGATAAAGGACAGCATCAGATTCATTAAAAACTGTTTGATCATATTAATTCTGCCCTCCTAATACAGCGTTTATATAAGGTGAAGTATCCAATAATTGTACAGCGATCTGATCCGCGACGCGAATGATGGCTTCCGCGTTGAAGCCGATATAGAGAGATGCTGCTGCCAGCAGCATGACAGGCAGCAACAGCATGGTTCTTTTGTAGCCGACCATGTTTGCAAATTTGTCCTCAATCACTGCCGGTTCCGGTACGTCTTTCCAGAATACCTGTGCCCACATTTTGGCGATGACCAATAAAGTAATGAAGCTACCGATAATCAGTGCCGCGGCAAAGGCATATTTCTCCAGCTGAAAGGCATCTCTGAAAAGATAGATCTTAGGCCAGAAGCCTGATAATGGAGGAATGCCGACCAGCGAGAACAGCACTACAGCAAACAGCAAGGAGATCTTCGGATATTGAGCATAGAGACCACCCAGCCTGTTCATATCCATCGTACCCCTAAGCTGCCGGATAACGCCTGCGATTAAAAACAGATTGGTCTTTACCATAATATCATGGATCAGGTAAAACACCGCGCCCAGCAGTGCCCATTTGCTATATAGCCCAAGGCCGCCGATCATAAAACCAATATGGCAAACGATCAGGTAGGAAAATAATCTACGGATATTTGTTTTGATCACGGCGCCAAAGGCACCAGTCAATATCGTCAGTATGGCCAGGATGACCAATAATTCTTTTGTAAATTCATTGGGAATAAAGAGGAGGGAGAAAACGCGAAACAGGGCATAAATACCCACTTTGGTCAATAATCCGCCAAATGTCGCAGCAACGGCAGATGGTGGTGTGTGATAAGAAGAGGGCAGCCAAAAATAGAGCGGAAAAACCGCTGATTTGATGCCAAATCCGATCAGGAAAAACGTTGCGGAGATCTCCACGAGCGCCTGGTTCTGTATTTTGGGAATCCGCAGCGCCAGGTCGGCCATGTTTAGTGAACCGGAAATGCCATAGAGAATCCCGATTCCCGTCAGGAAGAATGTGGAGGCAAGAATATTCATGGCCATATATTTGACAGCCCCTTCCAGCTGGGATTTGCGGCCCCCAAGTGTCATCAGCACGAATGAAGAGATGATAATAACCTCAAACCAGACATAGAGATTGAAAATATCACCGGTCAGGAAGGCTCCGTTGAGCCCCATCATCAAAAAGTGGAAAATGGGAAAGTAGCCATAGAGGATCCGTTGACGTCCGACCCCTACGCAGGAAAATATCGATACCGCCAGTCCGGCGACGGAGGTGAGCAACACCAGTGTACTGCTGAACAGGTCTGCTACAAAGACAATTCCGAAAGGCGCTTTCCAGTTGGCTGCATTCATGGTTAAAATGCCGCTGTCCTCCACTTTGAAAAATAACTTAAATGCAAGTATCAGTGCCAGTATACTTCCACCCACACTCAAATAGCGTTGTGCGGTGGATTTTCGCCAGAACATTAACTGGACAATGGCAATAAATAGGTGCACGATGACCGTGGCAATAAGCTGGTTGTCTATCATATATCTTCTTCCTCAGGCGTGTTTAAATCATCCAAATCATCTGTGCCCAGTAGTGCATAGACACGTTTGAGCAGTACAATGGCAAAAGATGTCAGCCCAAAGCTGATCACAATTGCCGTCAATATCAATGCTTGCGGGATGGGATCTGCATATATATCCGTAAATACCTTTAAGTCGGGGCCGATAATGGGAGGCTTGCCCTTAATGATGTTTCCAAGTAGAAAGATGAGGATATTGGTGCCATTGCCCAATAGCATAATTCCCAATAGCAGTTTGACCATGCTCCGGCGCAAGATAAGATAGATTCCTGCTGCATATAGAATCCCGATCAACAATACAAGAACCAGTTCCATTATTCTTCCTCCGTATTTAGTGCGATGGTAAACAAAATGGTGAGTACAACCCCGATCACGACAAAATAGACACCCAAGTCAAAGAATAGGGCGGTTCCGATCATTCCGATGACAGGAATTTTTTCTTCCAGCCAAAGTCCGGTCATGACTGGGTAACCAAAGAAAGCCGGCAGAAACATACTTGCTGCAGCGATCCCGAGACCGATGGGAATAAGGGATAGGGGCTTGTACTGAATCAGCTTCATCGTGTTTTGCGGTCCGAATGCAAAACTATGTAGGACAAAGGCGATGGAGGCGACCAGGCCACCAACAAAACCGCCTCCGGGATAGTAGTGTCCGCGCAATAAAAGAAATACCGAAAAAAGCAAAAGTATCGGTAGAAGATAACGCGTTGCGGTCTGTAATATGGTACTATTCATTTATTCTAGTATTTAAATATTCGTAGTGAGTATTGAGATTCTGATGAGGTCATCAACACTTCCCTAACTTGCCATAAAATATTATTCTTTATCAGACGATTTTAAACGTAATTTCAATAAACTATAGACTCCTAAAGCAGCAATACTCAGTACCACAATTTCAAACATGGTATCGAATCCTCTAAAGTCGACGAGCAGGACGTTGACGACATTTTTTCCTTTCGCCAATACATAAGCGTAGTTCCCATAGAAGTCACTGATGTCAGTGCTTGTCGGTTCATGTAGTACACGCAGGGCGACCATGGATAGCATGACGCCAAAAATGATGGCGACGATCGCATCCCTGATGATGGTCCGGCGGTTGGCCAGGTTCAAAAACGATGGCAGTTTAAATAGGACAAGTACAAACAGTACGACGGTCAGTGTATCGATGGTAAACTGGGTCATCGCCAGATCCGGAGCGCTATAGAACACGAAGATCAGGCAGATTGCGTACCCTACGACACTTGTAGCGACGACTGCCGTCAGGCGGGAGGACGTGCGGATGGTCAAAATGATAGCTCCGACCAAGATACATACGGTGGTGACCTCGTAAAAGCTGACGGGAGACAAGCTTTCCCATTTGATATGCAGCGGCCCGCCCAAGTAGAGCTGATAGCCGATCAGCAGTTCGGCAAACAAGATAATTTTCAGTAAATAAGAACGCAGATAGCCATTATGCATTTTACTGGTGAAGAAGGCGGAGAAAAGTACAAGTTCGCGGGAAATCACGCGCATGATATTTTCCGGAGCGAAGGCATTAAATCTTCCTATCCAGGCCAGTTTGCCCGCACTGGGTTTATTTGAAACAAACAGAATTGTACCCGCGATAATGGTAATCGCGCTCAGCAATAGCACAAGATTGAACCCGTGCCAGATTTTGAGCTGGAAGCCCTCGGGACCGCCGAGGATGCTGGTCGCGGTGGGGCCCGATAACCAGTCTCCAAGGATACCGGGGATGCAGCCAAATACGATACCTAGGATCGCCAGAATCAGCGGCGGAATCCACATTGACTTATACGGAAGGTGGATACCGTTAAACTGTTCAGGGAGCTTGCCCATAAAAGGCTTGATGCCTGCCATAAATCCGGCGGCTACAAGGAAAATGTTTGTTAGCACAGCCGCGCCTGTCAAGTAAAGGAAAAGGCTCGGATGAGCATGTAATGTAGCCTCATAGATCAGGTCTTTTCCGATGAAGCCGATACTGAGTGGTATGCCGGCGCTGGATAGAGCGGCGAGAAAGCCTGCGACGGCGACCGGCAGTAATACTTTGTTTAGCCCCCTAAGGACAGTCAGGTCTCTTGTGCCTGTTTCATGGTCAATAATGCCGGTGATCAGAAACAAAGAAGCCTTATATAACGCGTGTACGAGAATAAATACACTGGCAGCGATGACGGCTTCTTTGGTGCCAAGTCCAAGGAGGAAGACAAGGACGCCCAATGCAGAAATGGTCGAATAAGCCAATACACCTTTGAGATCTGTGCGGAAAAGCGAGTGAAATGCGGCGTAGAGCATGGTCACGCCACCTATTGCCATTAGTGAATAGGACCATATCGGATTTCCGCCCAAGACGGGGGAGAAGCGGGCCAGCAGGTAGATCCCTGCCTTGACCATCGTTGCCGAATGCAGGTAAGCAGAGACCGGCGTAGGGGCTTTCATGGCACCGGGTAACCAAAAATGGAAAGGGAACTGGGCGGATTTCGTGATCGCACCGAGCACAATCAATCCAAACACCAACGGGAAAAGTGGATGCTGCTGGATCAATGCAGCCCTATCGGCCAGCTCGGTGATACTGTATGTGCCCGCGATACTGCCGGTCAGTATAAATCCGGCAAGCAGGAAAAAGCCACCAAGTCCGGTAATCGAAAGGGCGGTTAGTGCACTTTTTCTTGAATCATTAATATCGTTGTTAAATCCGATCAAAAAGAAAGAACTGATGGATGTCAGCTCCCAGAAGATAAACAGCAGAAGCATATTGTCCGAAAGTACCAGACCCAGCATCGCCGACATAAACAGGCAGAGATAACCAAAAAAACGGTCGATATATGGATGGCCCTTGAGATAAGCATTTGCATAAAAAAATATGCAGGCACCAATGCCAGTGATCAGCAGGGTAAAGAGCAGGGAAAGACCATCTAACTTAAAGTCCAGATTGATGCCCAGGGAAGGTACCCAGGGGGTGGATTGCACAAAATGGGATCCCTGTCCGATCGGTACAATAAATTTCAGATAGTATAAAAATAAAAGTACCGGTAAAAATGCGAGAATAAAACCCCATCTGGTTTTGAGGAACCGACCAAATGGAACAATAAGGCTCGATGTTATTAACCCTGATAAAACAGTAAATAGCATTCAGTCTTTGTTTAATTTTATTAAGATGATGTTGTTACCTTTCCATAATGTCTCTGGCATTGCTCTCAACCTTGAGTATTATAGAGGTGCAGAGATTTTCGGAAAGTTTACAATATAGTAAAAAAAATCGGAAAAAAGTGAAGTTTTTGATTGTGTTTTCTGCAAGACAAATCGTCATTAGCCGATTTCTACCTACTGGTTGGAGGTAGATTACACTCTAGAAATCTGGTAGTTAAGATTTAAATTATTCGCTTGGATAGACAGGTAACTGATTTAGTGGCAAGTTATGTAATAAATGTGTTAATTATTGTTAAAATAAAATTAAAACTCTATCTTTACACTAGACTAGTTGGCCTATTCGCTATCAGAATTACTGATCAATTGTTAGATATACCCGTTTTATCGTTATGGGACCTGAAGAAAAGTTATTTAGACAGTATTACAAAAGTTTATGTCATTTTGCTTGGAAGTTTGTCGGTGAATCTTCCGTTGCAGAGGATCTGGTGCAAGATGCGTTTATTGCTTTTTATAAAGAAGGAAAGACGTTAGAAAATGAGGCGGCTATCAAAAACTTCTTATATAGTTCCGTACGGTTTGCCTGTTACAATTATCTGCGGCACGAGAAGGTAAAGCAACGGTACTGGAATGTTATCGGATTTACAGAAGAAGATGATCGTGCTTTGGAGCTTAATATTATTCATTCAGAGGTGATAAAGGAGATCTATAGAATTATCGAAGAAATGCCGTTTGCCTGCCAGCAGATTTTTCGAATGGGGTATCTAGAAGGTTTGTCCAATCTGGAAATTACGCAAAAGCTTCAAGTCAGTGTCAATACAGTAAAAACACAAAAACAGCGAGGAATGAAAATTTTGCTTAAGAAGTTAAGTCCCGAGTTTATACCATTTGTTATATTTCTGTTAAAATATTTTTAATTTCCTGTCACCCTTTTGTTCGCTATAAGTTTCTTTATATTATAACGAATAAAAATGACTGACCCAATTGCCCTAATAATACAACGTTATCTCACTGGAGATATCAGTCCGGAAGAAGAAAAGGCACTCCGTACTTGGTTGGACGCGAGCAAGAGTAACCGGAAAATGTTTGAATCTTTTAAGGATGCGAACAATATTAAAGCTGATCTTACTTTTTTTGAGTCAATAAACGAGGATAAGGCTTGGAGGCTGATCACTTCGCAAAAAGGTAAATCTGTAAGAATTTTAAACTGGAAATTTTTAACTGTTGCTGCATCGCTAGCTGTTGTCTTGAGTGGTTTTTTACTTTGGACGTCTAGGAATGAAAGTAAGAGCGATGATAAAGAGAAGATTTCAATAGCAAAGAGCCATGATGTTGCACCAGCCTCCAGTGGGGCGTTACTAGTCATGGCGAATGGAGAAAAAATTTCTTTGACCGGAAGTTCGGATCAGGTTATTGGTGATACAAAGAATGTGGTGGGCAATAATGAGGAATTGATAATCAATCCTATTTCCGAGCCAATACCGCTAACCTATAACACGCTCGTCATTCCGAAAGCGAGTTATTACAAGATGACGCTTAGCGACGGTACTAAGGTCTGGGTCAATGCATTGTCGAAACTTAAATTTCCCGTACAGTTTCCGAAAAATGAGCGCCGTGTTATTCTGAATGGAGAAGCCTATTTTGAAGTGAGCCACAATCCTGCGCAGCCCTTTATCGTAGAAGCTGAAGGCACAGAAATCAAAGTCTTGGGAACCCATTTTAATATAAATTCTTACAATAATCAAATACGTACCACCTTAGCAGAGGGTAAGGTCGAGGTAAGTCAAGGAGATGAGCGAATGGAGCTCGAGCCCGGCGAGTATAGCCTTTTTGCTGACAATCAATTTATCAAGGGAAAAGCTGACCTAATGCATGATCTAGCTTGGCATAACAATGAGTTCTTTTTTAAAAAGGAAACAATAGTCGATATTGCGCATCAGTTATCTCGATGGTATGATCTTGACATTAAATTCCGTGGTAATGTTCAGCTCGACAAGAAGTATACAGGAAGTATTGAGCGGGATGTCAAACTATCACAAGTATTGGAGATGTTGTCTTATGTAAGTGATCTGAGATTTGAAGTTGACGGAAGAAAGCTTGTCATCTCAACAAGAAGCTAGAAAATAAACTAATTAAACTTTATAAAAAATAGCCTATGAAACAATAATACTAAAATGCTACGACCTACAAAAAGAGAACAGGAATGTTGGCGCATCCCTGTTCAGAAATAATGTGATTATCAGGTCCTAATTTAAAAGTGAATATTAAATCCCAATTAACCACAAAGTGTAAATGTATGAATAACTTACCATTTAGCAAAAGGTGGCCCTTGATCCCTCAAGATCCACGCTTTTGCAAACCATTACGTATTATGAAAATTAGTACATGTCTTCTATTCGCATTTGTGACGGGCGTACAGGCTAAGGGTACAGCGCAGAAGGTCACACTGAATATGAAAAATGCACGGATTGAGGAAGCATTGTCAGCAATCTCAAAACAGTCTCATTTACGTGTATTGTATAGCGAAAGCTTGAGTACAAAAGCACGGATTTCCGTAAACGTCAAAAACGCTTCGGTCGAAGAGGCTCTTAACGCCGTACTGAAGGCCAATAATATTGAATATAAGATTATTGCCAATACGATTTCGGTCAACAGTAATATAAAGAACGTTGGTACCATTGTGCCATTAGCTATCCAGCAGCAGTCTATTTCAGGTACAGTCAAAGATAAAGACGGAAAAGGGCTGAGCGGCGCTACAGTAACAGTGAAAGGAACTTCAATTTCTACTCAAACCGATGAAAATGGAGTGTTCAGAATAGCAGCTTCCTCAGACGCTACTTTAATAGTCCGTTTCGTAGGTTACTCGCCTATAGAGGTGAAACTGAACAGAAGAAATGTAATTTCGATCGTTTTAAGTTCCGATGAACAACAAATAGAAGAAGTTGTTGTGACCGGACTAGGGGCTAAGATCGATAGAAGGCTGTTTAGTGGTGCAACATCTAAGGTTGATATGAAGGATGTTGAACTGGGAGGACTTCCAGATCCGTCAAGAGCACTTGAAGGACGTGTTGCTGGTGTGATTGTTCAGAATACAACCGGAACATTCGGAACTGCTCCAAAAATCCGTGTACGCGGTGCAACGTCCATATATGGCAATTCAAAACCATTATGGGTAGTAGATGGAATGATAATAGAAGATGTAGCCGACGTAAATACAGATGACCTTTCGTCTGGTGATGCAAATACATTAATTAGTTCGGCTGTCGCTGGATTAAATGCAAACGATATAGAATCGTTTCAAGTATTGAAAGATGGTTCGGCGACCTCGATTTATGGTGCTCGAGCCATGGGAGGGGTAATCGTAATAACGACTAAGAAAGGAGTTGCAGGATCGAATTCGTTTAATTATGTCGGCGAATATACATATAGAGCAAAACCCAACTACAGTACATTCAATATCATGAATTCCCAGGAACAGATGGGGGTTTACCAATTTTTGGAACAAAGAGGATACCTAAATATGTCTAATGTAGTTTCAAAATCAGAATCTGGTGTCTATGGTAAGATGTATGAATTGATTAATCAAGGAAAACTGGCCAATACCCAAGAGGCAAAAAACGCATTTTTAAGGGAAGCCGAGTACCGAAATACGAATTGGTTTGACGAGCTGTTTGAGAATAATATCATGCATAATCACTCGATTAGTATGCGATCGGGTACAGATAAGGCACAATATTATACATCGTTGAGTGCTGTGAAAGACGCAGGATGGAGCAAGAGAAGTGATGTGAGCCGCTACACCGCGCTAATAAATTCGAATTATAGTATTCTAGATAATTTGAAGCTTGGAATCCGAGCGAATGGATCCTATCGTGATCAGAGAGCTCCGGGAACATTAGGTCAGACGATTGATGTAGTTAGATTAAATGTGAAAAGAGATTTTGATATAAATCCGTATTCCTTTGCATTGAATTCATCTAGGACGCTGGATCCAAAAGAATTTTATCGAAGAAACTATGCGCCGTTCAATATCTTGCATGAATTGGAAAATAACTATATGGATATAAATGCTGGCGACATAAAGTTCCAGGGTGAATTGAATTGGAAAGTTATTAAACAGTTGGAGCTTGGTGTTTTGGGAGCAATTCGATACCAACAAACATCGCAGCAACATTACATCAAAGATCAATCAAATCAAGCGCTAGCTTATCGTTGGATGCCGACGACTTTTATTCGAGACGCAAATCCATTGTTATATAAAGACCCAGATGATCCATATGCTGTTCCTGTGAGTGTATTGCCCCATGGCGGGATATATAACCGCACCAATAATAGAATGGTGAACGATGTTTTTCGATTTACAGCTCAATATGATGCGACTTTTAAAGAGAAACATAGATTATATGTATTTGCAGGTGCAGAGACGGAGAAAGTTGATCGTAATAATGATTGGTTTAGAGGATGGGGAATTCAATATGATTTAGGGGAGTTGCCGTTTAGTGATCCCAAAGTCTTTAAACGAGGATCAGAGGAAAATTCTAATTATTTTTCTCTTAACCGAACTCCAGGTGATGCTTTGGCGAATATTAGAAATAGACAGGTTGCTTTCTATAGTACAGCTAATTACGCTTATGACAATCGCTATTCAATAACTGGGACAGTTAGGTATGAAGGAACAAATCGTTTGGGTCGCACGACATCTTCAAGATGGATGCCGACATGGAATATTTCGGGATTATGGAATGTGGACCAAGAAAGATTTTTCAATAAATTTGATTCATATGTTAACAGACTCGCATTGAAAGGATCATATAGCCTAACTGCTGATCGGGGACCATCTTCTGTTACCAATTCGAAAATTATTATAGAGAGCTACAATCCGTGGCGTCCTACCAGTGCTGACAAAGAGTCTGGTTTAAGAATAAATACTCTAGAAAATTCGGAATTGACTTATGAGAAGAAATATGAACTAAATTTGGGGATATCAATGGGACTGTTTAGAAATCGTGTGTCCGTTGATATGGATTGGTACAAAAGAAATAATTACGATTTAATTGGTGCTATCAGTACGCAAGGTCTTGGTGGAGAGATAATCAAATATGGTAACACCGCTGAAATGCGCTCTCAAGGTTTAGAGTTAGCTATCGGAGCTACGCTAATAAAACAAGAAAACTTTTCATGGACGACGACATTTAACTACACAAGAGCGACCAATAAAGTGACTAAGTTTCTCAGTAGAAGCCGCCTGTTAGATCTTGTAACAGGCTCTGGATTCGCTTTGGAAGGTTATCCGGCTCGAGCGTTATTTTCGGTGCCCTTACACCGTTTAACATCCAATGGATTGCCAGTTTTCGGGTACCAAGACGGGAGAGAGGAAACTACTGGTATTAATGTTCAAACGAGAGACAACTTAGGTTTTCTAAAATATGAAGGGCCCACAGATCCTACTGATTTGGGCGGATTTTCAAATGTTTTTAATTACAAAGGTTTCCGCCTTGAGGCGTTCTTAACTTATTCTTTTGGTAATTCGATACGCTTAGATCCAGCTTATAGAACGACTTATTCTGACTTAACAGCCAGTACACGTGAATTTTGGGATAGTTGGACGGTTCCGGGAGAAGAAAACATTACAAATGTGCCTGTTATTATAGATAATCAGTTCCTTCGGAATAATGGAGATTATCAAATTGCATACAACACTTATAACTATTCTTCTGTAAATGCTGCAAAAGGTGATTTTATTCGTTTAAAGAATGTCTCATTAACATATAATTTACCAAAACAGGTTGCTAATTCTCTTAAGTTAGCAACATTGAGCATGCGTTTCAATGCAATTAATCCGTGGCTAATCTATGCCGATAAGCGTTTAAATGGCCAGGATCCAGAGTTTGTTAATTCTGGGGGCGTCGCTCTTCCTATAGCTAGAATGTACACATTTACTTTAAATCTTGGATTTTAACATTAGATAGTAATGAGAAAGAATTTTATAAACATTTTTTTCGCGCTGGGGGTGATCATTGTGCAGACCTCATGTAAGAAATTTTTAGAGCCTCTACCTGATAATAGAGCTGAATTGAATAATGAGGATAAAATAGCAAAAATGCTTGTTTCGGCTTATCCTTCAGGGAATTACATTGTAGCTGCTGAGTGGGCCTCCGATAATACTGACGATATTGAAAATCTTAAACCTTATTCACAACGATTTTCTGATGAGATATTCAATTGGCAACCGAGTACTGTAGTCTCAAATAACGATGGTTTAGATAGACTTTGGTCTCAGTCGTATATTTCTATAGCTAGTGCAAACGCTGTTTTACAGGCAATTCAGGAGTCGGCTAATCCAGAGTCTCTTAATGCTCAAAAAGGTGAAGCTTTAATAGCCAGAGCTTATAATCACTTTATTTTGGTCAATATGTTTTCTCAGGCTTATTCGAAGAAATATTCTGAGACAGATTTGGGAATTACTTATATGACTAAGGGGGAGACAACGCTAAATCCTTCCTATCAGCGAAATTCGGTGAAAGAAGTATATGATTTTATTGTAAAAGATTTAGAAGAGGGAATTCCGCTGATAGATGATGCCGCTTATGCAAATAGCAGCGTAGCTAAATATCATTTTAATAAAAATGCAGCATATACTTTCGCAGCTCGCGTCCACTTATTTATGGAAAATTGGCAAAAGGCAGAAGAATATGCATCTTTAGCTCTTGGGGCTAACCCATCGGCGTACAACAGAAATAATAGCTACATTGCTTCTTTTGGAACGACATGGGGAAATGTGACTAGGGAATATAATGCAAGTAGTGATAAAGCAAATTTCCTTTTAGCAGCTCCAGTCTCCAGCGGCGGCACGGAAATGGGACCCTATACCCCCAGCTCGCCTGGAGTAGGTGTTAGCAATAGGTATGGATATAGTTGGATGATTGGATATACAGAAGGTGCCTTTGCCCGCCCCCCTTTCTACGACCAACCGATTGCCAGTTTACCTGCTGCTGATACGCGGTATAGAATACGCAGCTTTAGATACGACTCTTCCACATTACATAAGTTCTTATTTCCTAGAATTTCGTATCAGTTTGAATACACAGATCCTGTTGCCCGTATAGGGTATTCTAGATGTGTTTGGGGGCCATTGACATCTGAGGAAGCTTTACTAATTAGAGCAGAGGCAAATGTACATTTAAAAAATTATACCGAAGCATTAGCTGATATGCAGTTATGGACTACTAATACCGTTACTTTGACCTATACTTTAACAGAGGCAAATATCAATGAATGGGCAAACTCATTTGCTTATTACACTCCTGAGAAACCAACTCCGAAAAAGAAATTTAATGCTGATTTCATCATTGAACCAGGTACGCAAGAGAGTATGTTGCATGCTATTCTCTACATGCGAAGGCATCAATTTCAAGGTCAAGGGATGAGATGGTTTGATGTAAAAAGATATGGTATTGAAATATATAGAAGGACTGTTCGCGGGAGAGAGACGGTTGTTTCTGTTAACGATAAATTAGAAATTAGAGACAAAAGAAGGGCATTTCAACTTCCACAGGATGTAATTGATGCCGGACTAACCCCAAACCCAAGATAATATATGAAAACGATAAAATATTTTTTACTGTCTTTAATGACAATTGGTTTGCTCAATTCTTGTTCTAAAGATGATAAGTTAGATTCAAAAAGTGTATTTACAGATTCAGAAGTTCCAAAAAATGAATTGGATCACTATATTTTGGAAAAATTTACAAAGCCCTACAATATTCAGATACTATATAAATTTGTAAATCGAGAATCCGATTTGAACTATAATTTAGTCCCGGCAACATATGATGGATCCGTGCGTTTGACAAAGTTGTTGTTACATTTAGGTTTAGAGCCTTATAATGAAATTACGGGAAGTCAAGCGTTTATTCGTGATAACTTCGCGCGGATGATAACCTATATCGGTAACGTTGCCGTGAGAAATAATGGTACGATAGTATTAGGGACGGCAGAAAATGGTGCAAAAATCACGTTATATAATTTAATCAATTTAACGGGGACCAATACTGTTAATCCAGTTTATCTAAATGATTATTATTTTAAGACCATTCATCATGAGTTTCAGCATATTCTGAATCAGAAGAAGCCGTTTCCGACTAATTTTAATGAAATAACAGGAACAAGTTATGTGGAGGATGCATGGAATAGCTATTGGGGCTCAGAAGGAGCGGCAAGAGCTGCTGGATTTATTTCCCTATATGCTTCAAAAGCACCAACAGAAGATTTTGCAGAGCTATTTTCTATTTATATAACGCGTTCACAAGCCGATTTTGATCGATTGTTGAATGTAACGGGTGCAACGGATCAGGGGCGTGCACTAATTACCAATAAACTTAACATTGTAAAAACTTACATGCAGGGACAATGGAATATTAATATGGACCAACTAAGACAGATAATTCTAGATCGATATGCAAACTTAGCTTCTTTCGATCAGACAACGTTAAAATAAAATTTATGAAAACTATATTATATTGTGTTTTTGGTGTGCTTATGTTTACCATAACAAGTTGCGATAAAAAAAGAGATCGATTTTTTGAAGAAAGTCCAACAAATAGATTAAATACAAGTATTAGCGGTGCATATCAAGCATTGCAGAGTAGTGATAATGGCTGGATAATAAAATATTTTCCAAGTAAAACAGTTGAATTTGGAGGATATACACTGTTTGCTAAATTTACAACTAATACAAATGTTGAATTATTTGGGGATTATACTCCATTATTTTTGCCGGATAGAAAGATATCAAAAAGTCCAAATAGTAATTATCAGGTGTATCCTGGGGCCGGCCCAATTTTAACGTTCGATGAATATAATTCTGTAATTCATTATTTTACATTGCCAGCTTACGAGTTTGAAGGGGGGGGGATCGGTGCTGTAGATCAGGGGTATAAGGGAGATTTTGAATTCTTAGTTGTGAAAGCAACTAAAGATTCAATTATATTAGAAGGACGAAAAACACTTAATAAAATTGTTATGGTTCCGATTCCTCCGTCTGAAGCTGCGACAATACAACAATCTTATAAGGACGCAGTCGCCAAGTTCCATTCATTTGGTTCATTCGTGTTTGAAATTGGTGAAGACAAAATTAGCGCTCCATTTTTTAGCCCTATCACAAAGCGGTCGATCCGTCCAGAAGGCACGACAGAAAATTATGCATATCGTTATACACCAAAGGGATTGGAGTTTTATAAAGAATATGAACTTAAGGGAATTAGATTTAGTGAGTTAAAATATGTTGAACCAACAGGAGCATATAATAAGGGATATTTTACAAATGAGGCTGAGACAATTAAACTAGTTCCGCAGAGTTAAGCCGATTTTTTCCGATCTTGGTTTTCGGTCGGGTAAAGTATCAAGTGTTTATTTCAAAGGTCTTTCCAAAGCTTTTTTGGAAAGACCTTTAGCAGTTTTTTCGTTTTGTTACCAACGTGATGTACTGGAAATTTGTTTCCTAGCCTCTCCTTCTATTTTTTCTTTAATTCGGCTATATTCCTTTGGCTTCATGTTCTGTTCTCGCCGCTTCGAGAACCGTAAGTACCCCATTTTTCCGACCGCTAAGATTGGACTTTTCTAATTTACGGCGGTGAAATATCACACCCCATACAGATCAATATCTGGAAACGTGAATTTCTGGCCAATGCCCGACAGGTATTACAGTTTACATTCAACTTGGAGTAATGACACATCATCCCGCTCAGACCTTTATCTTGCCCAAGTGCATACTGTCTGTATTACCTCCGCCATAGCTCTCTACAAAAAAGATAAACACTTCATAGGTGACTTCCTTTGTACGTTTCGGGATCATGACGTTTTGTTTACCAGATATTAAGCTGTCTTTCGAGTCGTTCATCAAAAGTGGGTATTCAGCCCCATCATCCTCAGCACTATACAGGATTAACAACGAATCGTAATACCTCGTGTCAAACTTTTTCTCCAGATAGGCATCATATTCCCAAGTAACCCGAAGTACCTGGTTTTCCTGATCGAAATCCATCGTGTAGGAAGTGATCGGATTGGGGCTTCCTTTGGCAATCATAAATTTCTGCCAGTCGACGACAAAGCCGTTTTCTTCCTGAACAAGTGCTTCGTTCAAATTATAAGACATCGCGACATCATATGCCCGCTTAGGATAGCTGTACGCCTTATAACCAATATTGATGATGGGATTTAACATACTGATATGCGACCTCACAATTTTGAAGCGTGTTCTGCTGAGCAGTTGTTCAGGTGTAGGTGCCCGTTTTTTGACACGGGGGAGAGAACGCACATAATTACCTGTTTTCGTTAAGACAAACACAACAGAACCAGCTTTCCCGGAAACAGTCCCATTAACGCCATTTTTGATGATTGCCATAATTATTTGATTAAGTTTATAAATAATAAAGATAAACATTAAAAACGGAAACATCCTAGAATCAAGTTATTACTAACAACAATTTTTAATCAATTTTTAGACAGTATTCAGTCAATATTTGTATAGTTGTAACTGAGTAATCACTGAGCAAGTACTGAACGAACACTGAACAAATAATGTTAAAACATATAATTTGATAACTATCTGATCTTCGTTTGCTGGACGTAAAAATTAAAAGAGAGAAACTAGGTTTGTGCAACAAATATGATCGTTCGGTTTCTATCCCAAACAGGATACATGGGCGGATACCGCTAATTTGTAATCGCGAATCACAAATTAATTTATTATGAAAAGAAAACAATGGGATGAGGCCCCAATATTTGGTTATTCTCCTTAAAGTAATAACATTTGGCGATACTTTGGCATGCAAAGGATCCTGCCCAAAGTTTATATATCAGTCCGTAAGAGATACAGAATCCCTTGCAAGAAGCCATTATGCCGGATTGATAAGTTGTGTTAAGCGTCGTGTCAATAAATTAAATTTATGGATTTTCTTATTCATGGAATGCGGTATGTATTTTATACGGAGTAAGGGAGATGGATTTTGCAACTTATTGACGTTTGCTTTCGAGATTAAGTGACACATTTTACTGTCGGCAGAATTGTTGCAACAGCGGTGTTACTATGGGACTTGAAATCCTGAAAAACATAGGAAAGCAGACTGTTTAGCCAAATAAATGAAAAGATTATTGTTTATTATTCCCCTCGTTGTTTTCTTCAGACTAGGATGCCAAAAGAAAAAGACGATATTAACCCTTTCTTGGGAGGTTGGGAAGTCAAATCTATCTATACAACGTATACCGATCCAGTTGCTGGACTAAAAGATGAAATAATTGATGTGAAAACATTTTTGTTAAAGAATGGATATTATCCATCACTATATAAGAGACTCCTGTTTTATGACGCTGATAATACCGCATTGATAATATCAGAAACATTCAAGGTGCCCGACGAAGATGGATATCTATATTCAGACCAGATCACCCCCCGCAAAGAGAGCAAAACAACAGATAGGATAATGGAAGCTTATTTTTGTCTTTCTGATGCGATTTTTTTTGTTATTTGTGGATTTTTGAAATATATTATCTTTTAATTTGGGGGAAATCAGGATGTAAAAGCTTAGATAATATACTTTTTAATCCGTATCCTCAAGCTCAAAGAGTTCTTCGATAGTACGTTCAAGTATGCGGGATATCTTCAAGGAGAGTACTGTCGATGGAACATATTTCTCAGCTTCCAGCGCATTGATTGTCTGTCGGCTTACCCCAACCAGATTTGCTAATTGCTCCTGAGAATAGTTCTTCATCAGCCGATGGATCCTTATATTATTCTTCATGTCCTGACCTCCTGTTCATTTTCCAAATGTTTATGCTGAAAAAAACAATATAGGTAAATAATTGATGGGCAATCAGAAATGAGAATGCGACAAACGTCATTCCATAAACAAAGATGGTAACTACACTATTTAGGATGTTCATGACAATCACGGCCCATGACCAGTTATAGAGGCGTATCGAGTTGATCATCTCATCTTCAACTTTCCGACGCGCGAAAGCTAAACATGATAGTCCGAGCAACATGGTTAAAATAATTAATGTAAGCAACAGGTCAACTTTCATAATCTTGAAAAATCCGCTTTGGCTCATTGGTGTATCATTTATAAAAACAAATGTCTTTATAAATATTTCCCTTGGTTTTGAACGATCTCTAAATGCGTCCGTAAAATAGAGGGCTAAACTAGTAATAATTAGTAGTAGGCCGACCCATCGAAAATATCGAGGCAATAAGGGTATTTTTTACATTATTCTTTTGAAATATTCAAATATATATTGAAGCAGCTGAAATAAGGATGGATGTTTGATTCACCGCTTCATCCACCTCATTCACCGACTTTTCCATGCTATTGATCTAAATGTAATAAAATCACATGTTGCATTGTCTTACTTTTGAATCAGAATCTTAAAGGAAATGATGCAACAAAATCCAGATCCTTGCGACAATTAGAAAAGAGACAAAAAAACTAACACTATAAAGTATAGCAATTATGAAAACCTTAGTAAAGACATTCGCCGCCGCTGCTTTAATTGCGGTATCCACCATGAGCATGGCAGCAAAGGATCCCGGAAAGGGATTGAACTTATCGACAGCCGATTTAGCGATTGATACCTACCTGTCTGTAATGACTGAAGGTGCTTCAGATGGTGTGGAACAGCTGTTTGCAGCAGATTTTAGCCAAAAGATCCAAGGCAAGAATGCACGGACCAATAAGCGCTCGGAAGTGATTTCTTTCCTGAAAAAACAAAAGGGTGAAAAATTGAACTGTAGCACCAATACAGAAATCTTGGAAGAATCTGAAAATTATATGGTTGCTCGCATAACCATGAAATTTGAGGATTTCACAAAAACTGATCTGGTCACATTGATTAACGAGGGTGGTGCCTGGAAAGTTTCCAGTTCTGTCAATGCTTACAAATAGAAACTGTTTAATTAAATTCATATGTTTATTTTTGGCCACGTCTTGATGATGTGGCCTTTTTGCTACCTCCGAAGCATTCAACAAATTTGAGTTGCTTTATGAATGAACGGACAATTGTGGATATAGGAGGAGATTTAAATGACATGCAACCATAGAAGATTTAGTAAATCCTAAAAGTAAATCGCATACAAACTGAAAAATGATCTGTGGACATTGGCAGTAACTATCAGGTGTTAAAAGATTGGGGCTGTTGTTATTTTACTTACTCATACTGTTATTTACACAATGTGGAAAACTACTGTAGTAAATTGCAGCTCATCGATACGGTTAATGATTATTTAATTTTCAGTTTGTAAGATTGCTCAAAAAAGTGTTAAATTGCTTCCAGATTAATAATTAATATGAGGTATTATTTACAATTTTCAGCAAAACTGATCTGCTCTTTGTTGCTCATTTTCTATCATTTTGGTTCGCTAGCCCAGGTTTCTTTTACTACTTTCCATAAGCAGGATGGTGATGAAACCAAACAACGTGATTCTGCTTATTTCTCAAGAACCGTCCACATGCTTGGTGAAGGAGGAGGAAGGTATTATACCATCGAAGAGTTCTACACACGAAATGATTCCATCAAATTAAAAGCAGATAGTAGAAAACCAAAACCATCATTTGAATACCTAGGGACGAAGTATGAATTTTACGAAGACGGAAAACTGAAAAGTCTGGAAAATTATAGCAGTGATAGCCGACTGATTGATTCTGCATTTTATTTATACCCTAACAATAAACTGGAGATGACCGTTTTTTATCCCAATTATGTTGATAAAAAAGGGAAATTAAAGATCGAGAAACCTATTTATGTGGTTTATTATGACTCGCTGGAAAATAAAATGCTCGAAAACGGTAATGGTCGTATTCGCTTTAGATATGGTAATGACTACGAAGAGGGACAGATGATTAATAGCATGCGTGAAGGTGAATGGAAAGGGAAGTTTGGCGAAAGTTCAATCATGGAAAATTACAGCAAAGACAAGCTTCTCGCAGGAGTCACAACGAAGGCCAGTGGTGAAATCATTAAGTATGATTCCACTACTTACCGAGTCAATCCCCAATACCCTGGTGGGATATCCCGGTTGATGGGATTTATAAGTAGTCATTATAGATACCCTAAAGAGGCATTAAAAAGAGGGGTAAGTGGTACGGTAGAGATTGGTTTTACTGTCGACAAAGAAGGGAATGTGAAGAACCTCGTTGTGGAACAGGACTTAGGGTACGGGACTGGAGAAGAAGGAATCCGTGTGGTGAAACAGGCCAGAAAATGGAAGCCTGGTATTTGGCGTGGTGAGCCGGTTAATGTACGCTATACGCTTCCAATTCGTTTGAATTCTGCCCGATAACCGCACTTCCATACACCACGAAAAATCGGTTTGTAAAAGTTATATCCTATCTTTACAAACCGTATCAAACAAGCGTGTCATAAAAAAGCCTTCCACTCAGAAGGCTTTTTTATGTTAAAGGTTATTATTTATTTTTTCAGACTTTCAGCGCCCTGAATGATGCCTTCCACTACGGTTGGATCCTGTAATGTGGAAGTGTCCCCCAAGTTGCTGACATCTCCTTCGGCGATCTTGCGCAGAATACGGCGCATGATTTTTCCTGACCTTGTCTTGGGAAGATCGCTGACGAACTGGATGATGTCTGGTTTGGCAATCGGACCGATGATACGCGAAACGGTCTCCATGATATCTTTCTTCGTTGCTTCTGCGTCAGTGTGGTGGTTGGCAATCACATAAGCATAAATACCCTGTCCTTTGACGGCGTGGGGATAACCCACAATGGCCGACTCTACGACATCGGCGTGCATATTGATGGCATTTTCAACTTCCGCTGTACCGATCCGGTGTCCTGATACGTTCAGCACGTCATCTACACGGCCTGTGATTTTGTAATACCCTTCGGGGCTGCGGTAGCAGCCGTCTCCTGTGAAATACATGTTGTTGTATGTAGAGAAGTAGGTCTGTCTGCAGCGGTCGTGATCACCCCAGGTCGTGCGCAGCATGCCCGGCCATGGGAATTTGATACATAAGTTGCCAGTTACATCATTACCTTCGATTTCTTTGCCGCTCTCATCCATCAGTGCAGGTTGAATGCCCGGCATCGGAAACATCGCGTAGCTGGCCTTTTCAGGTGTGACACCCGCCAACGATGTAATTAGGTGGCCCCCGTTCTCGGTTTGCCAATAGGTATCAACGATCGGACAGTTCTTTTTACCTACTTTTTCGTTAAACCAGTTCCAGGCTTCTTCATTGATAGGTTCGCCCACCGAGCCCAGCACCCGCAATGAAGAAAGATCATTTTTGTCGACATACTCGTCACCAAAGGCCATTAGCGAGCGCAATGCTGTCGGTGAGGTATAGATGATATTGACTTTATATTTATCCACGATATCCCAGTAACGGCTGGCATCCGGGAAAGTCGGAATACCTTCAAACATCAATGATGTGGCACCCTGAGAAAGTGGTCCGTAGACGATATAACTATGTCCCGTGATCCAGCCAATATCCGCTGTACAGAAAAATACATCGTTGGGCTGGTACTGGAAGGTGTTCATGAACGTGTAACCTGTATAGACCATATAGCCCCCGCAAGTATGTACTACACCTTTTGGCTTGCCGGTAGAGCCGGAAGTATATAAGATGAACAAAGTATCTTCGGCATCCATTTCCTCAGCAGGGCAGGCGGGATTGCCTTGGGTTTCTACTTTCTTGATCTCGTCTTCCCACCATACATCACGTCCCTTGATCATGGATACAGGTGTACGGGTACGGGTCAATACAATTACCTTTTCGACAGTATCACACTGCATCAGGGCGTCGTCCACAATATTTTTAAGACCAATGGTCTTGTTACCGCGGTAGCTTCCATCTGAGGTGACGATCAGCTTACACTCAGCGTCAATAATGCGATCGGCAATCGAACGGGCCGAGAATCCACCGAAAACTACGGAATGAATGGCACCAATACGTGCACATGCAAGTACCGCGATCACCAGTTCGGGTACCATAGGCAAATAGATACAGACCCTGTCGCCCTTTCTGATATTGTTGTTTTTTAATACGTTGGCAAATTGCTCCACCTTCTGCAACAATTGCTTGTACGATAAGATACGATGTGCTTCATTCGGATCGTTCGGCTCCCAGATAATGGCTGGTTTGTCTCCATTTGCATAGATATGGCGGTCAAGGCAATTTTCCGTAATGTTCAATTTAGCACCTTCAAACCATTTGACATTTGGTTCCTCAAAGTTCCAGTTAAGCACTTTGTTCCACTTTCTCTTCCAGAAAAAATGATCCGCAATGCTCGCCCAAAACTCTTCGGGTTGTTCTACACTTCGCTTATACTCACGCTGATATTCTTCAAATGATTTTATTTGTAGGCTCATCTTATTAGGGTTATTATGAATTATTTTATTTTATATAGTTATCGTTGCGAAATTGTTTTTAATATTTCAATTTCGGTGTACAATTTAGCGGTTTTTGCCCATTTTATCAACAATTTGAAGTTTAATATAATGTTAAACTACTTTTATCTATCAAGATTGTTATATTGCAATAAGATTTAATGCAAATGTCCTTTCTCAGAAAGATATTCTATGTCAGCATTTATACGAATATTCTGATTGCACTGGCTGCCATGGCGCAATGTGCACTGACCTATATTATCTTTGAACGGCCGATCAATTGGTATATTGTCCTGATTGAAGGTACGGCGACTTTACTGCTCTACAATTTTAGCTTATGGTGGTCCAAACCCAAAAATCCGAAGCAGTCAAAATTTCCGCGGACGCGTTGGATTTTTAACCACGAATGGGTGATGTGGTGCAATAATAGCATCGCTCTGGCCCTGCTTGCTTATTGCTTATGGCATATCCACTTGTATTCATTCCTATTTTTGGGTTTCATTGGCGCGTTGAGCCTGTTGTACGGTATGCCTTTGTTTACTTTCCATGACCGGAAAGTGGGCCTCCGGCAGATTCCGGGAGCTAAGATTTTCCACATTGCTCTGGTCTGGGTGTGCAGCAGTGTGGTGCTCCCTTACGTTGAGCTGGCGAATACAGGTATTACCGTCGACCATTGGGTATTTATGGTATTATGTGTGCTCAAGTTTATATTTTTGATTATCTGTACCCTGCCTTTCGATATCCGCGATATCCAGCAGGATTCATATTATCACCTGCGGACGCTGCCTAATATGCTGGGCGAACAAAAAGCAAAGAGTCTTACGTACACGTTATTGGTGTTGCATAGCCTTTTTATACTGATTGCACCTTATCTGATACCAATCAAGATAGGACTGATCCTGACCAACCTGCTGATACTGGCTCTCCTCAAACTGGCCGTATTCAAATCCCGGGAACATTATCACTATGCATATTTATTGGACGGTAGCCTCGTGCTCCAATTTTTGATTGTTGTTCTTTTTTATGGCTTGTAATAACATCAGCGAGAAGATAACCGTCATGGCCTTATCACATGATAACTTTTTCTAGAATAATAAAGCATGCGGATCACCTTAGAAAAGCGATAATCTTATCTGCGGCGACCTCCGACAGCTTATAATAGCTTTCAAATGTCCATCCTGCCACGTGTGGGGAAAGGATGACGTTATCGCGGCTGATAAGATCCTTATACCAGCTTTGTTCGGCCAATTTTGGGAATTTCTCTATCGGAAGTACATCAAAGGCTGCTCCGAGTATGCTCCCTTTATCAAGGCCATTTAATACTGCTGACACATCCACAATGCCTCCCCTCGCACCGAGCAAAAAGAATATCCGTTTTTCGAACTTCGATAGATACTGATCATCGATCATCCCTTTCGTTTCTCCGGTCAGGGGGATATGAAAACTGATGATATCTGCCCGTTGGTAGATCGCCTCCATGCTGGCCTCAGTAGCGTATATATCGCTATAATCCTTCCGGTACTTATCATACGCCAGCACCTTGACGTCAAAGCCGGACAGTTTTTTGGCCATCGCCATGCCGTTGTGGCCATAGCCAATAAGCCCCACTGTACGGCCCTTCAACTCGTAGCCGCGGTTGGCCTCACGCAACCATTGTCCCGATCTCACCTGGCGGTCCGCACGATTGAGGTGGTTCATCAGGCTCAATAGCATACCGATCATGTGCTCGCCGACGGCATCGCGGTTGCCCTCATTTGCCGGTATCAATGTAATGTGCCGCAGCCCGGCGGCTTCGTCATCGATGTTGTCCATGCCGGCACCAGCGCGGGCAATAAAACGTAGGTTTGGCGCAAAATTCAGAAAAGCGCTGTCGACCTGAAATTTGGAGCGGATCACCAGACCTGAATAGCTGGTGATGATTTGCTCTGCTTCCGCACGGCTGATATCCGGCTGATAACTATATGCGATGCCTGCTTCGTCAAATTTCTCGAGCATGACAGGATGGATATCATCAACAATCAAAATATTAGTTTCCATGATTACGGTTAATTTGCATAAAGTCCACGGATAGTAAATTGTTTATTTGCTGCTGTTTAAGGCTGTTGGGCATGATTTTCATGAAGAAATTCCGCATAGCGATTAAGAAAGGATTTTCCCATTGCGCGACTTTACCGATCCTCCAGGAGGTATTGCAAATATATCTCACGCGGTCTATCCGTCGCTTCTCAAAACCTTTGAATGCCTCGGGTATGGATGCGGTCGTCCGCAGCTCGTCCAGCAATACAGCAACATCTTCGATCGCCTGGCAGGCTCCCTGTCCTAAATTCGGTGTGGTGGCATGGCCAGCATCTCCCAATAGGACAACTTGATCAAAGGCGAGTTGCTGCAATGCTGCGATATCGATGATGTCGTTCCAGATAAGATCTTCGGTATTGGTTTCCTTTAATATTGTCGGAATTGGGGAGTGATAATCCTTAAAATTATTCAGAAGTTCTGCTGTACCCCAGTTTCCTAAGGTGAGGTTTTGGGCAGGACTGTTGACACAGGCATACCAGTAGATGCGGTTGCCGACGAGTGGGGTCATCCCAAAGCGGCCTTTTGCCCCCCATGTTTCGGTACTTTTCTTCAGCTGTATGCTGCTGTTGTCGATTGTGGCCCGCCAACAGGTATAACCGGCATAGCGGGGGGCAGACCCGGGGACAAGTTGCTGCCGCAACAGCGAATGTACACCGTCGGCAATCAGTAGGGCGTGACCTGTGATCTGGCTGCCATCGGCAAAGTGTACCTTTACCCCACCTTGTTCCCGTTCGAGGGATATGGCACGCTTGCCTAGATGGATCCGTTGGTGCGAAATTTTGGATAATAAAAACTGATGTAGGTCAGCGCGATGGACGGCAAAATTGTCCTGCCTGTATTTTGAACTGATGGTTTGCGTGCTGGGCGCGACCAGAATATGGCCGTGCTGATCAAGTACATTGTAGGAATCCAGATAATGACCAATTTTGCTGATCTCTGCCTTTAGCCCCATTAGTTCTAACGCCTGCATGGCATTAGCAGCAAGTCCAAAGCCAGCTCCGATTCCTTTAAGCTCGGCCGCACTTTCATATACATGCGCCTCAATGCCCAGTTTTTGGAGGCCGATCGCGGCACATAGCCCAGCGATCCCGCCGCCGACAATGATGAATGTGCTTTCGCTTGGTTTCATATCTCAGAGACAGCTGGCAATTTCATTTGTGAGACCAACAAAGTCATCCACCGTCAGCCGCTCTGCGCGCAGGTCATATAGTGGGTTGTCCGACATTTTATCTTTGGGAATAACTCCGGAGAGCGAATTGCGGAGGGTCTTGCGGCGCTGGTTGAACCCGGCTTTCACCACCCGCCAAAATAGCTTTTCGTCACAATCCAGCTGTTCACGGTCGTTTCTTGTCATGCGGATGACCCCCGACAGCACCTTTGGGGGTGGGTTAAATGCGCCTGCTTTGACCGTAAACAGGTACTCCACTTTGTAATAAGCTTGAAGAAAAACGCTGAGGATACCATACTCCTTGCTGCCGGCTTTGGCAGTACAACGTTCGGCTACCTCTTTTTGGAACATGCCGGTCATCTGCACGACACGTTGCCGTTCTTCCAGAATCTTAAATAAGATCTGCGAGGATATATTGTAAGGGAAATTGCCGATGACGGCCATTTTCTCACCAAAATACTGCGAAAAATCCAAGTTCAGGAAGTCTCCATGGATCAGGCGCTCGCCGAGCTGCGGATATTTGTCATCCAGATAGGCGATGGACTCGTCATCAACATCGATCAGGTACGTTTCATATTCTTCTTTTTGTAGCAGAAAATCGGAAAGGACGCCCATTCCCGGCCCCACCTCGAGCACCTGACCAAAGCCCAGTTTAGGATCCAAAGCTTCCACGATACGTTGCGCTGCATTTTTATCGTTCAAAAAATGCTGTCCTAAATGTTTTTTTGCTCTTACTGTGCTCATGCTACAAAATTAAAAATTAAAAGCTTTATAGCGTAAAAAGTCAAAATTAAAAGTGGTGACAGTTTTTATGCGACGCGCTCGTGCAACCAGAATCTCAATAGTCATATCTAACTACCCAATACTAAAAAAAAATCCCTATTTTTGGATCAAAGCATTAAATAGGATGAGTGATAAATTAAGAATCGGAATTACTGTTGGCGATATTAATGGCATCGGACTTGAAGTGATCATCAAGTCTTTGGTGGATCCACGTATATGTGACTTCTTTACACCTATAGTTTACGGAAATACGAAAGTGGCTTCTTTTCACCGCAAAGCTATTGGTATAAATGATTTTAGTTTTAATGTGATCAATGATGCCGAACAAGCTCATCCCAAACGTGCGAATATGATTAATTGCTGGCAGGAGGATGTCAAGATCACACTGGGAGAGGAAAATGAGACCGGCGGTAAATACGCTTTCCTGTCATTGGAAAGGGCTGTCGAAGACCTCAAAGCCGGTAAAATAGATGCCTTGGTAACTGCACCGATCAATAAACATAATATTCAGCAGGAAGGATTTAATTTCCCCGGTCATACCGAATACCTGCAGGCAAAAGTTGATGCTAACGATGTATTGATGTTTATGATCTGCGACGAACTTCGCATCGGTGTTGTCACCGGACACATCCCTTTGCACGAAGTGGCTGCAAATATCACCGAGGAAGCGATTTTGAAGAAGCTAACATTAATGAATGAGTCCCTGAAAAAAGATTTTTGGATCGAGAAACCTAAAATAGCTGTTCTTGGGCTTAATCCACATGCTGGAGACCACGGTATTATTGGAACGGAAGATGACCAGATCATTCGTCCAACTGTAGAAAAAGCTAATGAACAGGGAATCTTCTGTTTTGGTCCATATCCAGCAGATGGCTTTTTCGCGAAGGGTGCTTACGAAAAATTTGATGCAGTGCTGGCGATGTATCACGACCAGGGCCTCATCCCTTTCAAACATATCGCCAACGGAGCTGGAGTCAATTTTACGGCCGGCTTGCCCATCGTGCGTACCTCACCTGACCATGGTACGGGTTATGATATCGCAGGGAAAAACTTAGCCTCTTCAAGCTCCTTTGCCGAAGCACTTTTCTCGGCATTGCATATCATTAAAAAACGTAGAGAACAGGCTGAATTGCTCAAAAATCCATTGGCGTTCCGCAAGTTATCCAAAGATAGGGATTAGGGAAAAAATTCTTACTTTTGCAAACTGTTTGGTTTTTTACCTCCTGTTCTAACTATGTACGATAATTTACAACATCCAATATTTACAATCATCAAAGAGCTTGCTGAAAAGACAAATACCGAATGTTACGTCATCGGCGGCTATGTACGGGACTATCTGATGCAACGTCCTTTCAAAAATGACGTGGATATTGTTGTTGTGGGAAGTGGTATTGAATTTGCCACCTTATTAGGTGAAAAACTGCAGACCAAGGTGGCTGTGTACAAAAACTTTGGCACTGCCATGTTGGTGTACGACGGCCTAAACGTGGAATTTGTCGGCGCCAGAAGAGAATCGTATCGTGCCAATTCCCGAAAACCGATTGTGGAAGACGGAACATTGGCGGATGATCAGAACCGCCGCGATTTTACCATCAATGCGATGGCTTTTTCGTTAAATAAAGCTGACTACGGTGCCCTGGTGGATCCTTTCAACGGGGTGAAGGACCTCGAGCACCGCATTATTCGGACACCGCTTGATCCCATAGAAACCTTTTCGGATGATCCGCTACGCATGATGCGTGCGATTCGTTTCGCAACGCAGCTGAACTTCAAAATTGCTATAGAGGCCATCACCGCAATTTCCGAAACCAAAGATCGTATCAAAATCATCTCCAAGGAACGGATTATTGATGAGATCAATAAGATCATGCTCTCCACCAAACCGTCGGTGGGATTTAAATACCTTTTTGATACAGGACTGCTTGAACTGATTTTTCCGGCGATGTACAACCTGCATGGGGTAGACATCATTGACGGAAAAGGACATAAAGACAACTTCTACCATACACTGGAAGTGCTGGACAATGTTTGCGGGCAATCTGACGATTTATGGCTGCGCTGGGCGGCTGTCATGCACGATATTGCCAAGCCTGCTACAAAACGCTTTGATAAAAAACTCGGCTGGACGTTTCACGGACATGAAGACCGTGGTGCCCGTATGGTGCCTAAGCTTTTTGCCGAACTGAAATTGCCGCTCAATGAAAAGATGAAGTTTGTTCAGAAACTGGTACAGCTGCACTTGCGCCCTATCGTGCTGGCCCAGGATATCGTGACAGACTCCGCAGTGCGACGTCTCTTGTTTGAGGCGGGGGACGATATTGAAGCGCTTATGATGCTTTGCCATGCCGATGTGACAACCAAGAATGAGTTTAAAAAGAAAAAATATCGACAGAATTTTGAGCTTGTGAAACAAAAGCTCAAAGATGTTGAAGAACGCGACAAAATTCGTAACTGGCAGCCTCCTATCAGCGGACAGGATATCATGATCCTGTTTGGGCTGACACCGGGCCGCACGGTGGGGCAGCTAAAAAACATAATCCGGGAGGCGATATTGGAAGGCGAAATTCCCAATTCGCGAATCGAAGCATATCACTATCTCCTGCAAAAGGCCCAAGATTTAGGCTTAACTGTCAAACAAGAAATCCCATTGGAAATTTCCAATTCTTAAAATATAGTATTAATTTTAAACTGCTAAAAAAGAAGAACACATTTAGAGATGGCAATTTATAGATTTAGAGTTACTTTTGAGGACTATGAGGACGTATATCGTGAAATTGATATGCCTTCCAAAAGTACATTTTTAGACTTGCATGAGGAAATCCATAAATCGACAGGCTATGCTGCTGAGGCTTCTTCCTCGTTCTATGTGAGCAATGACCAATGGAAAAAGGGAACCGAAATTGCGTACAAGCCGGTTCAGCGCAAACGGGATGCTGAAGTATTGCTCATGGAAAATATCCGTCTGAGCAAGTTTATCGACGATCCGCATCAGAAGTTCTATTACATCTATAATTTTGAGCGTCCCTATGATTTTCAGGTCGAATTGATTAAGATCCTGAAAGAAGAGGATGGTAAGCAATACCCTGCGCTGTTCAAGTCCGTGGGACAGGTTCCGAAAACAATGACTGCAGCCAATTTTCCTGTTTCCGATGCAGTGGAAGAAGACGACTATGTGGAGGAAGACGATACACAATACGGTGTGGACGATGAGGATGAATTGGATGGCTTCGACAGCGATGATGAAGACGGCGAAGGCGAGGAGGAGCGTGAAGAATCCAACGGGTACGAAGACGAATATTAAATAGATAATAGGCTGAGAATGCATCCATGGCATTTGACGCAGTGATTATGGCGAAGAGAAAAACATTGATAGCCATTGTGGGTCCGACTGCTGTTGGAAAAACTGCAATGGCTATTTCATTGGCACAATATTTTAAAACTGAAATCATTTCTGCAGACTCCCGCCAGTTTTACCGGGAGATGTCCATTGGCACAGCAAAGCCTGAGGCCGCTGAGCTGGCCGCTGTGCCTCATCATTTTATTAATTCCCATCACATTACACAGGACTATTCGGCAGGGGATTTTGAACGGGAGGCGCTGGCGAAACTGGATGAACTTTTTCGGCATCACGATGTTGTCGTTATGGTTGGCGGTTCAGGACTTTTTGTCCGGGCCTTATGTGAAGGGCTGGACGACCTGCCCAAAGCGGGAGCAGAGGTCCGCGAACGACTTAATTCGGAGCTTGCTGATCTGGGCCTTGAGGTCATGAAAGAGCGACTAAAAATCATCGATCCCACCTATTTTGAGGTGGCAGATGTCGATAATCCGCAACGGGTGGTCCGTGCACTGGAAGTATTTGAAGCCACGGGCACACCAATGTCCATGTTTCATAAAAAGGAGGTGGAGAAAAGGCCTTTTGACATCCTGACAATAGGGCTGAATATGGATCGTACCGCGCTCTACGGGCGAATCAACAGCCGTGTGGATCATATGATGGAGGCTGGTCTCCTGGCAGAGGTCGAGTCACTGCTGCCTTACAAAATGAAGCCTGCCTTACTGACCGTTGGTTATGCCGAACTATTTGACTTTCTGGATGGTAAACAGTCGCTGTCCGAAGCGGTTGACAAAATCAAACAGAATTCCCGACGCTATGCCAAGCGGCAGATCACCTGGTTTAAAAAATATGGCAATACCCACTGGTTTCAACCTTCGGAAACAGTGGAGATCATTCGCTTTATAGAAAGTCAATTGGCAGAAACTGATTAGGCTTGCCGCGTAAGCATCAAGAAGGTATCCACAAAGTCAATCCAATCCTTTGGAGAATCGGATCCTGAAATGATGCTGTGTGGGACATGTATAGAATCGCATACAAAACGGGGCTGTCCAACAATGTTGGACAGCCCCGTTTTGTACCTTGTGTATTCGTTTATTTAACGATATAGTTCCATCCGAAGGTGTCTTCTACTTTTCCATAGCGCAACTCGTTCAGATACTGCAATACCTTGTTGGAGAATTCACGGCCCTCAACGGGAGGCAGATGGTAATCCTGTCCTTCATAACCGATACGGCTAATGTGTGTAATCGTAGCAGCAGTTCCAGCGGCAAAAGCCTCGGACACGGTACCTGCTTTGATGCCGTCGATCAGTTCCTGAACAGATACTTTCCTTTGTTCGGCCTGATATCCCCACTTCTCTGCCAGCTCCATGATGGTGCGGCGTGTAACGCCATGAAGGATCGTATCGCCGTGTGGAGTGATAATCGAATCGCCAATGCGGAAGATCAGGTTCGCTGTACCCGCTTCCTCAATATATTTGTGTTCAGCAGCATCGGTCCACATGATTTGATCATAGCCTTCATCATTTGCCAGCTGGGTCGGGTAAAGCGACAGGGCATAGTTACCAGCATTTTTCGAGAACCCAACACCGCCTTCTGCGGCACGCGTGTAATAAGTTTCGACTTTTAAGCTGATCGGTTTGCTATAATAAGCACCTACTGGACCTGTGATAATGATAAACTTGTACGATTTTGACGGATGTACGCCCAATGCTCCTTCGGTACCGAACATAAACGGGCGGATATATAAGGATGAACCCTCTTTAGCCGGAACCCAGTCACGATCGATGTCCAACAGCTTATTCAGCCCGTCCATAAAGATCTCTTCAGGGACTTCAGGCATCTGAAGACGGACAGCAGATTTGTTGAAACGTTCCCAGTTTCTGTCCGGACGAAAAATACTCACTGTGCCATCTGCAAACTTGTACGCTTTGATTCCCTCAAAAATCGCTTGACCATAATGTAAAGCAGACATGGAAGGACTGATACTGATATCTCCATAAGGGACGACGCTGACATCTTTCCATTCACCGTCATCATAGTTGGCGACCAGCATGTGGTCAGATAATATCTTTCCGAATTTTAGATTGTCGAAATCTACTTGCGAGAGTCTTGAATTTTGAGTTGGCTCTACGCGAATTGAATAGTTCTCTGTCGCGTTCATCTTATTTTTTATATTACTTAGGCTAAGTTAGGAAAAATTGACATATAAACCGCACTTTACATCGATAATTTGCGGCGCGGCAGATGCCTTTTATTTGGGACAGTAATTCCCCGATTTACTACACTTTTTCTATAAATCGGAAAATGTTCCTGTAGATTGTAGCTGCTGATTTACATCAAAAATTAATTGTATTAATTTTATGTTAATTAATGCTGGGAGTATAATTTATGGCATAAAGTTTGGCTCTAAACTGTGCGACCAAAGATTGACACCTGGTCTGCAGTTACGCTATAAAATCACTTATCATAAAATAAACTTAGTATGGAATTGACTCAACGTCTTAACAAAAGCAATGAAGTAACATCGGGTGAAACTCGCGAATTGTTACAGCGTGAAGTTGAAATTCAAAAGAAAGGTATTTCTGTGAATTTTATCCTTGGTTTTTTTGTGTTTTTATATAAAACAGCAATCAAACCCTAAAACAGAAAGAGATTAGCCAAAAATAGCAACGTAGCGACTTTTGGCTAATCTCAACAACCAATTATAGCCATTATACCGTTTTAATCACGTAGAATTTTCAGTAGCGGGTCCAAATATTCCCTGTTGTTGCTCAGCCGTGGCACCTTATTCTGGCCACCTAGCTTATCCCTGGATTTCATCCATGTATAGAAAGTATTTTCAGGCGCATTATGGATGATCGGTGATCGCAGCGCCATGTCCTTAAATCGCTTTGCATCGTAATCAGAATTGATTTCCCGTAGTTTGGCATCCAGTATTTCACAAAACCGCTTAAAGTCATTGGGCTGTTGCTCAAATTCGATGACCCATTCATGGGCTCCCGCTTCAGCATCTTTAAAATATACGGGGCCCGCTGTATAATCTTTGACACGCGCGTTGGTCAGTTTGCTGGCTTCAGTCAGCGCCTGCTCAGCATTGTCCACGATCACCTCTTCGCCAAACGTGTTGATATATTGCTTGGTACGGCCTGAGATCTGAAAGCGGTAGGGCGACAAAGAGGTGAATTTGATGGTATCCCCGATTTTATAGCGCCACAATCCCGCGTTGGTCGATATGATCAGCGCGTAGTTTTTACCGATTTCTACCTCATCCAGGCGCAAGGTTTTTGGATTTTCCTCATGCATCCGTTCGGTCGGCAGAAATTCGTAATAAATCCCGTAGTCCAGCATCAATAACAAATCGTCCGAATCTGACTGGTCCTGCAGGCCAAAATAGCCTTCTGAGGCATTATAGTTTTCCAGATAATACATCTTTTCTGTAGGAATGAGGGACTTGAACTGCTCACGGTAAGGCTTGAAGCTAACCCCTCCATGACCATAAAATTCGAGGTTTGGCCATACCTCCAGTAGATTGTCCTTGCCCGTGATTTCCAGGATGCGCTTAGCCATTACAATATTCCATGTCGGTACGCCCGCCAGGCTGGTCACATTTTCCTTGATGGTGATCTGCGCTATCTGTTCGATCTTTTCTTCAAAATTAGGATTTAAAGTCACTTCTATGTTTGGGGTCCGTTTGAATTCTGCCCAGAATGGCAGATTGCGGATCAAGATCGACGACAAATCCCCATAATAAGAGTCTGGGCTGAAATTATTGATCTGGGAGGAACCGCCAATGACTACGGACTTACCGGTAAAAACGCGGTTTTCAGGTCTATTGTGGCAATAGATGGTCAGCATGTCCTTTCCTCCCTGAAAATGGCATTCTTCGAGTGCTTCTTCGCTGACAGGAATGAACTTGCTACGGTCCGATGTTGTACCCGAAGATTTTGCAAACCATTTGATATCCGAAGGCCAGAGGATATTCTGTTCGCCTTTGATCATACGGTCCACATAGCCTTTGATATCGTCGTAGTCTTGTATCGGAACCCGCTCTTTGAATATCTCGGGAGTCAATATGCTGGTGTAATCATATTTTTTTCCCCACTCGGTTGCCTCTGCTGTGGAAATTAAACTTTGAAACCATTCTTCTTGCACGTCGTGCGGGTATTTCATGAAAAGCTCAATCTGATGAATTCTCTTTTTCATGAACCAAGTAAAAATGGAGTTTAATAGGGCCATAGGAGATGATGTTGCTTTAGACGTTTAAAATTTTTTCCTTCGTAATTCAAAATGACGGCCGAGATAGAATTTCCGGGCGAGCTCATTGTCGGCAATTTCCTCGGGTGTGCCCGTCAGCATGATCTTGCCTTCGGTCAGCAAATATGCTCTGTCGGTGATGGACAAGGTCTCCTGTACGTTGTGGTCGGTGATCAGGATGCCAATATTGCGTGTTTTGAGCTTCGCAACGATGGTCTGAATTTCCTCAACCGCAATGGGGTCTACCCCTGCAAAGGGTTCATCCAGTAGAATAAAAGAAGGATTTGCGGCCAGTGCACGGGCGATTTCTGTCCGCCGGCGCTCACCACCGGACAGGAGGTCACCCCTGTTTTTACGCACCCGATGCAGGCTAAACTCGGTCAATAGTTCTTCCAGCTTTGCCAAGCGCTCCTCCTTGTTGGGGTAATGTATCTCCAGGACAGCGAGAATATTGTTTTCCACAGACAGCTTCCGAAAGACGGATGCTTCCTGAGCCAGATAACCAATACCGCGTTGCGCGCGTTGATACATGGCATCTTGGGTAATTTCCTGATCGTCCAGAAATACCTTGCCCTCATTGGGTTTGATCAGTCCTACAATCATATAGAATGACGTGGTTTTGCCGGCACCATTGGGTCCCAGCAATCCGACAATCTCCCCTTGTTCTACATGGAAGGAAACATTGTTGACAACAGTACGTTGTTTATATTTTTTTATGAGATGCTCTGCCTTTAAAATCATCTTCGTGAATTGTCTGTTCTCTGATCTGCACCCCTGAGTCAACCGGTTGATTGACGATGGCCAAGGTCTCTGATCACCAGCTTGTTGCTGACACATTTACTCATGGGCCATTCTGTGCAAATCTTTTGTAAATATATTTAATATCTCGTTATTATCAAGTGGTCAGCGGATCAAGTTATTCCACGATTTCCTTGGATAGATCCGATTCAACTTGCCAACTAATACCTGATCCCCTTTATGTTGAGCTGCAGGTTTCGTTTGTTGCGCCATACATTTTCCTCAATGCTGTAGCAGATGTCAAAGCTCTGCCCCGAATTGATATGGTCAATATGCTCGGCGAGACCAAAACCTATACACTCGAATGAAGGTGAATCTTCTTGTACCACGGCCATTTTCAAATGGTTATTTCCGACCAGAAATGCCTGCCCGACAGCGCTGACCTTTTTGCTTAGGAAAATAGGTGATTCATTTTGCGGGCCGAAGGGCTCAAATTGCTGGAGTATACGGAAAAATTTGCCGTCGATATCTTTGAGCTGAAGCTTGGCATCGATCACAATTTCCTGCGTTAGCATTTCGGGGCTGATACGTCTGGCGACAACCTCTTCGAAACGGTCCTGAAATAAGGTGACGTTTTCCAGTGACATGGTCAGCCCTGCAGCATATTTGTGTCCGCCAAATTGCTCGAGTAAGTCGGCACATTCGCTGAGAGCTTCATAGAGGTCAAATCCAATCACCGAACGGCAGGAACCTGCGATATGACCATTCGTTTCGGTCAGGATAATCGTTGGACGATAATATTTCTCTGTGAGTCTGGAGGCGACAATTCCGATGACCCCCTTGTGCCAGTCCGACTTATATAATACGGTCGACTTCCGGCTTTTCAGAACGACATTTTCCTCAATCAGTGCGAGAGCTTCCTCCGTTATCCTGAGGTCAAAGTCCTTGCGTACATTATTTTGATCGTCGATACTCGAACTGAAATCTTTAGCTTCCTGTAGTGATTTACATATAAGCAGTTTGACTGCATCTTTCGCATGATCGATGCGGCCGGCTGCATTGATCCGTGGGCCGATCTGAAAAACGATGTCATTGACGGTAAATGTTTTTGTCCGGTTGTTGGAAAGGTCGATCAGGGCCTTGAGTCCTACACAGGGGTTGGTATTGAGCTTGATAAGCCCAAAGTGGCTCAGAATTCTATTTTCTCCAGTGATGGGGACAATATCCGAAGCGATACTAACGGCAACCAGATCCAAAAACTGATAGCAGGCTTTGATATCCATGCCATTGGTTAGGATAAAGGCCTGAATGATCTTAAACCCGATACCGCAACCCGAAAGCTCCTTATAAGGATAGTCGCAGTCTGCACGTTTCGGATCCAGTACAGCATAGGCGTTGGGAAGCTTTTCTCCCGGAAGGTGGTGGTCGCCAATGATAAAGTCTATGCCCTTGCTGTTGGCGTAATCAATTTTGTCGATGGCCTTGATCCCGCAGTCCAGTGCAATGATCAAGGTAAATCCGTTGGCGGCGGCGTAGTCTATTCCCTGCGTCGATATGCCGTAGCCTTCGGCATAGCGGTCAGGAATGTAAAATTCAAGCTGGCTGTGGAATTCCCGGAAGAAGCTGTAGACAACGGCAACGGCTGTCGTGCCATCAACATCGTAGTCCCCATAAATCAGTATTTTTTCTTTGTTACCGATGGCCCGGATGATTCTGGATATGGCTTTTTCCATATCTTTCATCAAAAAAGGATCGTGCAAGTCGCTCAGTTGTGGCCTAAAAAACTGTTTTGCCTGATCAAAAGTTCCAATGCCCCGGCTGACGAGCAACTCCGCTAACACAGGGTTGATATTTAATTCCTCGCGCAGTTTGTTGGTTATTTTGACATCAGTTTTAGATTTTAGTACCCACCTTTTTTGCATATCTTTGCAGCATATTTTAAGTGTAAATATACGTTTTAAGGCTGGACTTACCTAATTCCTAAACCCGGTATTGACGGCCTCTTTGCTTAACGTGCATATTCCCAATGTTTTAAATATGGTGCAGGCTTATTCTTTGTATGAAGGTTCTTTTTCCGTTGACAAGAGCAAAAAATTTGTCCCCTTTGATCCTGATTTCGATGATCCCGGGGACCGGCCGGGATCCATGTTTATCGATGTACACCCTTTTTTGCTGAAAACAGATGCGGGTCTCATAATCTGTGATACGGGATTAGGGTATGCCAACGACAATGGTGTACTGAGATTGCATGAAAATATTCGGAAACTCGGTCATGAACCGGGGGATATCAATTATGTGCTCATGTCACACTTGCATAAGGACCATGCTGGTGGTATGGTGACTATAGAGAGCGGCACGCCGCGAATTGCTTTTCCTAAGGCCGAGTATATTGTACAGCGCGGCGAGTGGGAAGATGCTTATTCGGGTATCTCAAACTCGTATCGGACTGAAATATTTGATGTGGTACAACGGAGCGGTAACCTGGTGTTGGTGGAAGGTACCGGAAAGGTAAATGATGTAATTTCATATGCGCACAGCGGCGGCCATACGGCAAACCATCAGGTATTTCACATCCACAGTGACAGCGAGCATTACTTTTTTGGCGGCGACGTATTACCTGAGCCCGAGGAGATCTTTCATAACTATGTAGCAAAATATGATTTTGACGGCCGGCGGTCCAAAGAACTGAGGCAGACCTATTGGGCGGCAGGAGCTCCGGAAAACTGGATGTTTCTGTTTTACCATTCCAAAAGCATTGCGATCGGTCGCAGTCAGGCACGCGAAGACGGTAGTTTTAGACTGATTGATGCGCAGACATAATCCGGAACCGGAATGTCGGATTAATTTTTACCTCCCTGTAAGCTGTGCATTTTTGCTCTTTTTTTTGTATCTTGGGTTGACCTGCTTTTTTGCCTCCTGTCGTCGTGAGGGGAGGATTCGTTTAAGACTGAATTTTTGGTTAAATTTGTAATTTAATAGGAACGGCAATTGGCTGTTTGAATTGGTATTTATTTAAATAGAAGATTATGTCTATTGTAAGAGAGTCCGATCTGATTGGAATTGGAAAGAAATTTCAAATTGAAACTGATGCCGGTGACAATATGGTTGTTGTGATCCACGATGACGGGCGGCGGGAATTGTATCGCTATGATGACGAAGAGCATGAGTCTCGTTGTGTGATGACGCTCAATGATGATGAATCACGTCAGATAGCAGGTATTATAGGTGGTCTGTCCTATAAACCGAAGGCATTGGAGACCATTGAAGTGGCCTTGGACGATTTGCGTATCGAATGGTACAAAGTCGAAGGCAAATGTGAGGGGGCAGGAAAGACGATCGGCGAACTGGAAGTTCGGCAACGTACCGGAGCTTCCATCATTGCGGCCATACGGGATGATGAGACCATTATCAATCCGGGGCCTGCTTACCTCATCAGTGCAGGTACTACATTGGTCATCGCAGGAAAGAAAAACAACATCAAACTTTTAAAGGAAATTTTACTGTAATCTATGCTATCACACACCTTAATTCTGGAAATTGGAATCGCCGTAGGACTCGTTGCTATTGTTGGATTGATTGCCAACAAGCTCCGATTTTCCGTTATTCCTTTTTTCATAATTATAGGGATGGTGCTAGGGCAGCACGCTCCGCGGATAGGCATGGTGGATCTGACCTTTACCGAAAGCAAACCCTTTATTGATTTTATGGGGCGGCTGGGAGTCTTGTTTTTGCTGTTCTATCTGGGATTGGAATTTTCGGTAAACCGTCTGATCAAATCCGGAAAAGCGATTGTGACGGGGGGAACTATCTACGTTCTGCTCAACTTTACTTCGGGGCTATTGATCGGATGGCTGATGGATATGCCTTTTAAGGAGATGATGGTCCTCTGCGGTATTATGACGAGTTCATCAACCGCGATAGTAGCAAAGGTGCTGACAGACCTTAAACGCACGGCAAACCCCGAAACCGAAGTGATCATGGGGATGATTATGTTTGATGATCTCTTTATTGCCATGCATATTTCTTTCCTGTCGGGGCTGATCTTGACAGGAAGCAGTTCCTTTTGGACGGTTGCAGGTACTTCTTTGCTCGCGCTGGGCTTTATACTGGCGTTTCTTGTTCTGGGCAGGAAGCTAGTCCCTGCGATCGATCGCCTTTTAAAGGAAAAAACGTCGGAACTATTTATATTAATCATTTTCGCCCTGCTTTTTATCGTTGCTGGTTTTTCGGAGACCATCCATGTGGCTGAAGCTATTGGTGCATTGATGGCCGGACTCGTATTGGCTGATTCGCAGTATATTAAAAAGATCGAGGCAATGGTCTTACCCTATAAGGATTTCTTTGGTGCAATGTTTTTCTTCAGTTTTGGGCTTTCCATCGATATCATGTCTCTTGGTGGTGCAGTGCTTTGGGCCTCTATTGCGGCGTTGGTGACCGTGATGGGTAATCTAGCCTCCGGCTATTTCGCCTCAAAGTTCTCAGGCATGAAGCCAAAGACATCCTTTGATATCGGATTCACTTTGTCAGCGCGGGGCGAATTCTCGATTATTATGGCCAATATTGGTAAGGCAGGGGCGTTGCTGCCCGTCATTCAGTCCTTTGTGGTGGTCTATGTGTTGATCCTCTCCATCGTGTCTCCCTTGTTGACCAAGGAGTCGCGTAACCTATGGAAACTGCTCTTTGGCAGCGATCCAAATACAGCCAAACCGTTGAAGAAACTGAGTGATCTGGAAAACAAAATATAGACCAACCCAGTGCGGTCTGCCTATGTGACATAGAAAGGCTATACGTCATGGAACTCTCAGGGAAAAAGCAGCAGAAGAAAGCTGCTCTTATAAAAAACCCAGCTCAAGCTTTGCCTCTTCGGACATCATATCTTTAGTCCATGGAGGGTCAAACGTCAGTTCTACCAGGGCTTCTTTGACTCCTTCCACCCCCGCAACTTTCTCTTGTACCTCATTCATGATTTCCCCTGCGACAGGACAACCGGGGGCCGTTAGCGTCATCACCACTTTTGCAATGCCGTCTTCTTTGGTGATGATCTCATATACAAGGCCAAGGTCCACGATATTGGCCGGCTTTAGTTCAGGGTCGTAGATGGTCTCCAAAACCGCCTGAATTTTGGGCGCCAGACCCAGCTTGTCTAATATAATAATGCTCATCTATTTAATTTTTTGTCATTAATGGCGTCCTCGTAGATCGCCAGCAATTTATTTTTGTTGATCTCTGGTGTAAAATTACTAAAATAATACGCCCGGGCGGTCTTTCTAATCTCATCTTTTTCAGCTGCTGGCTTCGCATTCCATTGTGTAAGGCAGTTGATGATAGAAGTTTTATCATGTGGATCAAAGGTCTGACCGGTGCTGTTTGGAATGACCATCTCAGGCAGTGGGCCCAGATTGGAACACAGCACGGCGGTGCCGGCTGAATAAGCCTCCAACAGCGTGATGGGCATCCCTTCGTAGCAGATGGAAGGCAGGACCAAAGCTTGTGCAGCGGCAACAAGGGACATGATTTCAGTACGCGGCTTGAAACCCAGCAGGCTAATACGCGGATGGTTACCGATGGCGTCCCGAATTTTTCCGGCAAGGGGACCGTCGCCCACGATTTTTAATGTAAAATCAGTGTCTTTGGCTGCTTCGACCAGATTCCATATGCCTTTTTCGTCGGATAGCCTGCCCACATAGATGAAATACTCTCCTTGAGGTAGCTCGGGCAGAGGGGAGGGGAATACAAAATTCGGCTTTACAGCAAACTTTTCTGGAGATACGTACAAGCTGGAATTAATAAATATCTCTCTGGCAAAATCTGTCAGGTTGATATAGCGGTTGACCTTGTTCCAGGTGCCGATTCGGCGGTGAAACCAATAGTTGAAAGCCAGTAGAAAGGTCTTCAATGCTGAATTATTAAAGGCTTTCTCACGAATGGCGGTCCAGGGAAATTGTGCTTTTATAGAATCCAGGAAGAGGTGCTGATGGTGGTATAAAGTGGCCGAGGGACAGAGCAGCCTGAAATTATGTAAGGTCATCACCTGAGGTATCCCCAGTTTGGCAACGGTCCGGATAAGTATCGGTCCGGAAGCATAATGCGTGTTGTGAAGATGTACCACATCCGGCTCAAATTCGCGTATCGTCTTTTTTAATTTCCTTGCCGCGAAAATATTCCAGATGGAGCTTAAAGTCTGCAAGGCGCCCTGCCAGCCTTTTTTATTCTGAAAAGTAAGGGTGAGAACATCGTGTTCTGCAGACAGAAGGCTGGTTTCTTCCCGAAAAACGATATCCTCGCCCCCAGGAGACTGGTAGAATGTATGGATGATCAGTATACGCATGTGAATGACTTCATACAAACCTAAATAAATTCACTTGTATATGCAATATTATTGCTTAGGTATAAAAATGGAATACCTCGGTTCTCCTCAGTCAGCAGCGGATTATGTTGCCATTTCTACCCGATTATTGCTATATTCGCAGGATTCGATCGTAAAGATATATGCAACATTTACAACAGCTCGTAATAGAGGCGATAGAGAAAAGTCAATTTCCAGCAACACCAACCAATTTATATGATCCCATACGGTATATATTGACTTTGGGCGGAAAGCGGGTGCGGCCGGTGCTCACCTTGATGGCAGCGGAGTTATTTGGTATGCAACAGATGGAGGAAATCATTCCTGCAGCGAAAGCAGTCGAGTTTTTTCATAACTTTTCCTTGATTCACGACGATCTGATGGATAAGGCTCCCTTGCGGCGGGGGAAAACCACCGTTCATGAAAAGTGGGATGCCAATATCGCTATCTTATCTGGCGATGGCCTGTTGGTGAAGGCGTATGAAGAAATATCTAAATGTAATCCGGTCTACCTGCCCGCGACGCTCAAGATTTTAAGTAAAGTTGCCATGGAGGTTTGTGAAGGACAGCAGCTGGATATGGATTACGAAATGCGTGAATCGCTGAGCATGAACGAGTACCTGGAGATGATCCGTCTGAAAACGTCGGTGCTATTGGGCGGAGCTCTACAGCTAGGTGCTATTCTGTCGGGAGCAGATGCGCAACAGCAGCAATTGATATATGACTTTGGCGAAAATGTCGGGCTGGCCTTTCAGCTGCAGGACGATATTCTGGATGCTTATGGCGATCCGGATACCTTTGGGAAAATTGTGGGCGGCGATATAATGATCAATAAGAAAACCTTTTTATTGGTCAAATTGATGGAGGTCATTGCGCCGGCAGACAGACCACATATGGAGCAGCTGTTGCAAGCTACAGTCGACACGCGGCCGACCAAAGTTGCAGAGATGCTAGCCCTTTACGATAAGTATGAAGTCAGAAAATCAGCAGACGAACTCAAAGATAACTATACCCAGAAGGCCTTTGAAAAAATGGAGGCGCTGGATGTACCAAAGCAGCGGAAGGAAGCGTTATTAGTGTTAGCAAATAGCCTACTGATACGTCAGCAATAGAGAAATTGTATTAAAATTCTTATTTTGCCAATAAATGGTTATTTTGTAAGAAATTAATTAAATAATTTTAGATTACGTTCAATGGAGCCTTTAAAGATAACGATATTTCAAGCATATTTATTCTGGGAAAATATAGAGAAAAATCTGAATAACCTGGCGTTGCGGCTTTCTTCGCTACGTGAGAAAACTGATTTGATCCTATTGCCTGAGATGTTTAATACCGGCTTCACGAACAACGTTGCGAAATGCGCTGAACCTGCCAATGGGCCGACAACAAAATGGCTGTTCGAAATGGCAAGCTCCCTGAATTGCGTTGTTGCCGGTTCGTTGATTATTGAGGAAGGCGGAAAATATTATAACCGTTTTGTCTGGATGTTTCCGGATGGCAAATATGTGAAGTACGACAAGCGCCATCTCTTTAGTCTGTCCAAGGAAAATGAGTACTTTGAACCCGGTAACGAGCGTATACTGGTGGATATCAAAGGCTGGAAGATATGTCCGATGATTTGCTATGACCTGCGTTTTCCGGTATGGTCCAAGAATCAGAACGCTGCTTACGATATCCTGGTGTACACGGCCAGCTGGCCTGATAAACGTTCGGCGCATTGGCGGGCACTTATTCCCGCGCGCGCGATCGAGAACCAAGCTTATGTGATCGGTGTAAACCGTGTCGGCCACGACGGTAATGATATTTATTATTCCGGCGGCTCGATGTGCATTTCTCCACTGGGCGATGTGGTGTACTACAAACCCGAAGATGAGGATCTGTACACCTTTACCCTGAATCCAAATGATCTGTTGGAAGCCCGTGAGAAATTTCCATTTTTGAAAGATTCAGACAGTTTTACCATCGGTTAACTCTTCCTGGAATAGATATAAAGACAAGCATTTATTTTGTTTGTATCTATTTTATTCCTAAATTCAGTCTAATATAGATCATTAATTATGGTTTATTAACATCTATTTATGGCATGTTGATAAAATTTCTTTGGGTAGCTTCATAAAAAGCGTAATTTAGGCTAATTATTAGCCAAAATAAGTTTAGTTTTTATCAGCTTGATTTGGGGCTACTATTTTTTGCAGCTTAAGTTGCGTAAACAACCATAACCATTATTTATTATGTTAGACCAAGATTTAGAATCGCAAGAGTACTTTTATAATTTCCTTACAGGGAAGTATTCCATAGCAGTTATGCGCCGTTTACAGCGTAATCTCAAAGAAGCAGGATTGACTATTACCTCCGAGCAGTGGAGTATCATGTACAATCTCTGGATGGAAGAGGGGCTTACGCAGCAGGAACTTGCCGTCCGGACATTCAGAGACAAACCGAGTGTGACCCGCCTGATCAACAATCTTGAAAGAATGAATCTGGTGATCCGTGTCAACGATAAAAACGATAGACGGTCCAATCTGATCTATCTGACCAAGACTGGCCGCAGAATGAAGGAGGAGGGCATGCGACAGGCCAAAAATACCATTGAGCAGGCGCTGGGAGGTCTGACTGAAGACCAGATTGCTTTATCCCATACGACGCTCCATCGCGTGCTCTTTAACCTGAAATAAGAGAACATGCTACAGCACGCCAAGTACTGGATCGTGCATACGTGATACACCGGCGTAAGATAAAAACATCACGATAAAAACAAATCCCCCAAATGTCAGAGCACTTGGGGGATTTGTTTATGTGTTATAATGGAGCTGTTTAGTCCTCGAAGAGCTTGCTCTCAAAGTCCGTGTGGCTGTTGACCAATTTGCCTTCGGTACCAAAGTAGATCTCCTGAAAACTCAATGTCCGGGTTGCATCTACTTTTCGGAAAAATTTATCTGCAGATACGTCGGCCAGGGTCTTGAATCCACAGGCTTCCATAATCTCCACGGTGGCGCGTAAGGTATTACGGTGGAATTGGGCCACACGTACATATTTGTCGTTGACATCAAGGCCTTTATACAAGTGTGGTTGTTGTGTTGCCACACCGACAGGACAGACGTCCTCATTACATTTTAGCGCCTGGATACAGCCTAGGGCAAACATCATCCCACGGGCACTATAACAAGCATCAGCTCCCAGTGCAATGACTTTTAAGATATCAAAGCCGGTCACAATGCGGCTGGACACGATCAGCTTAATATGTTTTTTCAGACCGAAAGCGATTAGTGTTTTGGTTACGAAAGCTAGGGCATCATAAAGCGGCATTCCCAGGTTATCTGTAAATTCCAATGGTGCAGCACCGGTTCCCCCTTCAGATCCGTCGACCGAGATAAAGTCGGGGAAGATCTGAGTATTCTGCATCGCATGGCAGATATCGATGAATTCATTTTTATCGCCGATACAGATTTTGAATCCGATGGGTTTCCCACCCGATAGTTCACGCATCTGCTGCAGGAAATGCATCATTTCCGTTGGCGTGGAGAACGCACTGTGTGCGGGAGGCGACATGACGTCCGTTCCTGGGATGACGTGCCGGATGGCAGCGACCTCAGGCGTGTTTTTGGCTGCGGGCAAAATACCCCCATGCCCCGGTTTTGCTCCCTGTGAGAGCTTAAGTTCAATCATTTTGACATTCTCGCGGTTGGATTTCTCACGGAAGAGCTCGGGGTCGAATTTGCCCTCCGCATTCCGGCAGCCAAAATATCCTGTACCCACCTGCCAGATTAGGTCACCACCGTTGTTGTGGTAATCACTGATCCCACCTTCGCCGGTATTATGCGCAAAGTTTTGCAAGGCAGCACCTTTATTTAATGCCGTGATAGCCGTCTTGCTCAATGCTCCGTAACTCATGGCCGAGATATTGAATACACTTAAGCTGTAAGGCTTTTTACAGGCCTCGTTGCCTACTACCGTACGCAGGTCATGATTTTCGATATGGCATGGAAAAACCGAGTGTGCGGCCCATTCGTTTCCTACAGCCTGTGGGTCACTCTGCATACCGAAGGCTACCGTCTCACGCTGGTTTTTTGCGCGTTGATACACGATAGAACGCTGTCTTCTGTTAAAGGGGCGCCCGTCCATATCGGATTCCCAGAAATATTGTCTCAACTCGGGACGGATCGACTCAAAAATAAAACGAAAGTATCCAACCAGCGGATAGTTGCGCAGGATGGCGTGTCTGGTCTGGAAACTATGGTATAATGCGATCAATAATAGGGGGAAGGGTATAATCAACAGCCAAAACCAGCTTGGCGTGAATATAAATCCAAATGATACAATGATTAAATTAATCACAACCATTATTGAAATAATGAGTTTTCTAACTTCCATAGAAAATACGATTGTTTAGTTTTAATTCGCTATTGTTACTGTTCAGCCCAATTGCTTATTTTATTGCTCAATTAGCATTCCAAAAATGCGCTTTCGGACAGAGCAAATGTACTAAAGTTCCTAGAGTAAATGGCTATAATTGGCCCCCTGAGGTAAGTTTTGACAAGTTTATAACTGTTTATGACAAACTATTTTCTTTTAGTAATCTGTTGCGTTAAAAGTTGATAGATTTGCTGTAAATCTGGTTTATTACTAATAAATTTCAAATGTTTTTGTATGGTGTCTTCATCCCCGCGACGGGCGGGGCCTGTCTGAACTGTAAATGGAATGTGATTTTGAACCTTTTCTGCCGTTTCCAGGATGATCGGCCGCACCAGGTCAAACGGTAAACTGTTTTCAGCCAGCAGCTCGTATGCCATTTGGTAAAGAATATTTGTGAAGTTGTTGACTATAACAGCGGATAGATGAATCGCCATTCGCTGCGGCGAATTGCAGAGCAGGCTCTGTGCTGAAAGTTCGCGTGCTAGCCGGAGCAGCAACTGCGCGTTTGTCGTTGTATTCCCTTCTACACAAAGCGGTATTTCGGCAAAATCAACAGATTTGTTTTTCGACAATGACTGGGGCGGGTAAATCACACCATAGTTTGTAAAGCGGTTCAATGCCGCTATGTCGGTAGCCCCCGAGCAATGGACAACGATTCCCTTAATGCCTGATGCCAGCTGGCTGACGAGTGTCGGGATAGCTCCATCACTTACGGCGATGAAGTATAGATCAGCATCAGGCTGTAGCTGCGACAGATCATCCGTCGCAGCAGATTGAAGCGCAAAGGCCAATGCATCCGCATTGGCCTTTGTTTTACTATAAATCTGAACGATCTGATGCCCTCTCTTTTGGAACTGTTGTGCAAAATGCGTTGCGGCGTTCCCGCTTCCTAAGATCACAATGTTCATTATTTAGCTAATTTTCGTTTTTGCTCTTTGTTTCTCCTGACAATAGACATGATAAAACCAATGGTCATGACAATCGTTCCGCACCAGAAGAAATTGATATAAGGGAACTTGATGGCCTTAAAGACAACCCATTTCTTTTCCGGCAGCGGCTTTTGATAGACCATGATCTCCAGTTTATCTTGGTCCGGCTTGATGCCTGTAAAGCGAAATTTCAGTCCCTGTTCAGTAACGTCCTTGTTGAAGTCGTAGACACCACCATCTTTGATCAGGTAGATCGGCTGTACCTCATATTGTTTGTTGTCGGCTGCAAAGACCTTGATTTTCAGCCCGACCATAATATCGTTGGGGCCTTTTGGGATTTTTTCCAGATGTGCATCGCGGTTGAGCCCCTCGATGACGTAATATCCGTTTCGGTAACGTAGCGTATCACCGATATTGACCTGATAGGTTGCAGGCTCCTCATAGTCTTCAAAGCCGGTTTTGTCCTCGGCTGCTACCTGCGCATGCTGCGCCTGACTTTCTGCGGCCGCAGCCGTGATCAGGGTATAGATATCGTGCGTGATGTAATGCTTGGTCGCCGGAGTACCGATAAGACCGCCCATTTTTGCGTTGTTCTGAGCAAATGGCTGCAGGACAAATTCTTCTTTGACTTTGCCTGTTTCCTCATCTACCCGCTCGTATTTAATCTTATAATAGGTGTTTGGTGCAACAATGCTGTCGCCGATATACGTGATTTTATATTCACCCATCTGCACGGGCTGACCTTCGGTCAGGAACAGGTTGTCACCTGGTTTTTCCACCTTGTCAAATCCAGATACCGCAATATATCCTGTGTTATTGACGGAAATCACCTCATTGGTAGCTGCCGCTACCATGGCGCCGATCAATAGTAGTCCAAATCCAATGTGGGCCACCGAGGAGCCGGCCAGTTTCCATTTTCCTTTGAAAGCATCCCCAAGGACGCGGATATTAGCCAATATACAGAAGGTGCTCGAAAAGGTGATCAGCATGTAGATCAGGTTGCTGTATGTTTTGGTAATGTAGGTAATTGCCGCAGTCAGCAATAGTGCTATCACCAACGATGCTACTGTCGAAGCCAGAAATTTACGGCTGTCGGTGCGTTTGTATTTTAAAAACTGGGTAAATCCGGTCATGATCATCACGATGACTGCAAAGCCAGACTGCCATTTGTTGTAATGCTGAATAGGTTCCAGCGGTGGCGCTACTTTCGTGCCGAATATCTTGTTGAATACCGGGATGGAGGTGGAGGCGATAATCTGCGCACAGGCCACCGTAAGTACCAAGGCACCAATAAACAGCCAGAACTCTCTAGAGTAGATGTCCTCGTCTTTTTCGGTGATCGGCATTTCCTTCTTTTTTACCGCAAGGAAGACTACCATAATAATCAGGAACACGACATTAAATAGGATAAGCTGTCCGCTCATGCCCAGGTCGGTAAACGAGTGGACAGAAGTCTCTCCGAGGATACCACTGCGTGTGAGGTAAGAAGCATAAATGACCAGGACGAAGCTGATCATCGCCAAGAAGGTGGCCGTGAAATAGGAGTGGCCCGAGTTTTTGTAGGCGATCATGACGTGCACTGCAGCGATCAGTGTAAACCAGGGGATAATGGAAGCATTCTCTACCGGATCCCATGCCCAAAAGCCGCCAAAGTTGAGCGCTTCGTACGCCCAGAAGGAACCCATGATGATGCCTGCACCGAGGATCATCACCGCGAATAGCGCCCATGGCAGCGCTGCATTGATCCATTCTTTATAACGTCTAGTCCATAAGGCTCCCGTTGCATAAGCAAATGGCACAATCATGGACGCAAAGCCCAGAAATAAGGTCGGCGGGTGAATGACCATCCAATAGTTTTGTAGCAGCGGGTTTAAGCCGTTGCCGTCAGTGATTAATGATACGTAATTGGCCTGCTTGAAGATAGGAATGTCCATCGCCTCGCGCAGCAATATAAAGGGCGAACTGCCGATGCGTAGACCGAAGAGTTCGACGCCCACCAGCATGGAGGCTAGGAATGCCTGGCACAGCATGACAAATGTCATGACAGAGGATTCCCAGCTTTTGGCTTTAAAGAGCAGTATGGCACCCAGCACAGTCTGCCAGAACATCCATAACCAGAAACTACCTTCCTGTCCTTCCCAGAAACTGGAAATGATGTAGTAGGTGGGTAACGTCTTGGAGGAGTGTGCCCAGGCGTAATTATATTCAAACAGATGGTTGTAGATGATATAAAATAATGTACCACCAATAGCTACAACAGAGACCGCATTGATCCAAAAACCAATACGGGCGAGCTTTTTCCATGAACTCTCTTCAGGGTGTCTAGTCGCGAAAAAATAACTGATACAGGATAAAATTGCTGCACCGAAAGAAAGTACAATAAAAAACTGTCCGATCTGACCCGGCAGCAGGTGTTCACCAACGTAGTTAACGTCCATTGAAAGATTGATTTTACGAATTAATTATTGAAAGCCGTTGCATTGATCTCGGTGACCACCGATTTATCGTTATATTTAGATGGGCATTTCATCAGTATTTTGCTGGCTCTAAAAACGTTGCCGTCCATTTTACCCGTCAGAACGATCTGCTCCGAACGCTCAATATCCTGAGGTTTGGCTCCCCTGAACACCACTTCACACTCGGTACCCTCGTTGTCATACATAAAAAATGTAAATTTATTGGCGTCCGTCTTTGGATCATAATGAAGCGCCTTCTGCTTGTTGAGCTGGCCCACAACATATAGTTCTGTTTTCTTTTCTTTTGCCTCGGTAAATGTGGAGTATGTACTTGAATCGGTATAGATCACAAGTATCATGGCGATGGCCACAGCAATGATAGCGATTAGAATGATCGAACTTTTTTTCATTCGTTTAAATTATTTATAATGTATCAATTTCTTTATCCGGGTGAACCAATCACAAGACCTGATCTGTTCAGCGGCGATATTGTGCCTAAGAGAGCCCGACCGTCCAAACAGGAGAAAATTGGCCCTAACAGACACTTGACCGAATGCAAAATTACGAATAGATTTGCGAAGAAAGGAATAATGCAACTTTTCGGTATTATTTATATTTGTTCTAAATAGATTGGCAGAGTTGAAAAAATATGCGATATTAGAATGCTTTTGAATAATTTCAATGGAGATTTAATATTTTGGTGCTGGCGATATTGCATGAATTTTACAATTGCCTGTTAATATGAATGTTGCTTTGCGGTCTTTACTGCTATGGTATGGAATTGTATTTCCATTTTTTTTTGTTTTTGGGCAGGTAAGATGGCGCAATCAGGAAGTCTCCGTTCAGAACGACAATGACGTTTATTTGTTGATAGGACAGGACCGTTATTACACCAATGGCATCAATGTCAATTACCGGATAGCTTTGCCATCGGCCGGACCGCAGCCGCAGTCTAATACCGTGCTGGACTTTGAGATCGGGCAGCGAATTTACAATGGCATCAGCATCCTCGATTACCGCCGGCAGCCGAAGGACTATGACCGGCCTTTTGCGGGATATTTATATTTAAGTGGTGGCGCAACACGCTTTTTATCTGCTGATCAGCTGATAGAGGGAAAAGTGGAGGTCGGGCAGATCGGACAGCGCTCCTACGGCGAAGAGGCCCAGCGGTTTATCCATCATCTATTTGGTATGTATGAGGCAACAGGCTGGGATACACAGCTTAGCAATGCATTTGGTGTCGATCTGCATGCAAAATATTTGAAAGGGCTTTACCGCAATCGCGCACAGTCCTTTGATCTGGGGGTAAAAACACAGGCCGTGCTTGGGATGAACAATACGAATATTCAGGCCGGACTGCCGGTACGGGTTGGTAAGCTGAAGCCCTATCAGGCTTCCACCTTCACCTATGGTCATCTGACACAGGCCCGGCAGGCCGGAGAGAAGGAATGGTATTTTGTTTACCAGCCCAGCCTTGCGCGGATTTTTTATAATTCGACCATCCGGGGCGGCCTGGGCAAAGATGATCCTGTCGGCAGACTGTATCAGGTGGAACCTTGGATGATCAGCCACAGGATCGGCTTTCATTGGTCAGACCATAAGATCAATTATGGTATCAACTATATTTTTAATTCGAAGGAACTGCAAGGGGTTTTTTACCGACACCAATACGGCGAGCTGTTTTTTTCCTACCGTTTCTGAGTCCGTCACTCAGAGCTGGCGGTTTCGTGCGGAGAGAGTTTTTGGCCCGTTAATCTCGCTGTCAGCATAGCGGCGACTGTATCCCCTGTGGCATTGAGCATTGTTGCTAATGGATCGACGAGTGTGGCAATGATCATAATCGAGGGTATCACTTCCGTCGGCATCTGGTATACCGATATGATCAGCATTTCACCGATATAGCCGCCATTCGGGATGCCGCCGGCAACGATGCTGACCAGCAACGTGATGCCCACTGCCATAATCAGATTGGCGGGATTGAAAAAATCCTGCCCGCTGAGCAGCAGCGCCACATAGATCTTAAAGATACAGGAAATTGCCGAGCCATGTTTATGTAAGGTAGTCCCCAGTGGAATTACCACACTGGCGACCGTATCGGGAATGCCGATACTTTTGGCGGCAAGCAGGTTGGCCGGCATGGTTGCCAGGCTGCTGCAGCTGCTCAATGACGTCAGCGAAGGGAGAATATTATTCTTCCAGTAAAGCTTGACGCCCCTGATACCGTAGGCGAAAAAAGCAAATAGGCTGAATACGGTAAAAAAATACAGAAGTCCAAAGATGTAATAGAGCCCAATCGGCTTGGCGTAAAAGCCGAAGAGCTGTGGTCCCAGTGTACCGACCTGGTAGGCAAAATACGCACCGAGGCCGATAGGCGCGAGTCTCATGACCATGACGAGCAGATTGCCCATGACCGCATTTCCCGAATTGATAAACTTTCTAAAAAGATCTCCGGCTGCCGCAGATTGACGTGTTGCGATGCCTACAAGAAAGGAGAATATAACAAATGCCAGCATATTCTGTCGCGACAACAGGCTAGAAAATTCACTCACGGTGAGGAAGCGGACGATCTTTTCCGCCCAGGAATCATCCTTTGCCGTATCGATAATTTCCTTGCTCTGTTCGACCGGCAGATCTGTGCTAAGCGGAAAAAGATAGAGAAAAATAATGCTTGCCACTCCAGCGATGACAATGCCCACGATAAATACGGCAGCCATCGTACCAATGATGCGGCCCAGAACCCGGTCACCCTCGATATTGGCGACAGATGCTGCTATGGCAAAGAATACCAGTGGTATGACGCTGACAAAGAGTAGGTTGAGGAAGATATCCCCGATTGGCTTAAGACTATCTACTGCATGAGGAAAAAAGATACCGATCACACTGCCAAGACTGATACCAAACAGCAGAAATAAAATACTGCCATAGTTGTGCAGGAAAGTTTTTGCTGCGTATTTCATCTCCCTATTTTTCTTTTCCATGAGCTCGCTTCGGTTCATTAGGTTTGCGATTGTTTAGTCGTTTTGCCTGCTAAAATACTCTTTTTCATTTAATATTTGTGCCTATATACTGCCAATACCGGCACAAACCTGCTATGCGTCCGACTTTCGCATTTTTACAGACTTCCAGAAATACTTACCTTTATACGCTGACTCGGCTGTTCACGTGGCCCGCACCTCTTTGGGCGATATAAGCCAGATGAGCCAACAGCAAATTAAAAAGAGAATAAGATGGATTTTGTAACGACAGGAGATGGTTCGAAGACCTTATATAATGCGGCGATAGGAGAATGCTATCACTCCAGACATGGCGCAGTGCAGGAGAGCAGACATGTATTTGTGAAGATGGGGCTAGAACATTATGTTCAGCAGACCGTAACAGGGGATATCGCTGTTTTGGAAGTCGGCTTTGGAACAGGGTTAAACTTGCTGCAGACAGGGGAGTATATTCTTGACAAACCCTTACAGGTAGATTATGTTGGTATTGAGGGCTTCCCTTTGCCCTTGGCCACTATTGCGGCAACGGGTTACGATGAAAGTGTGGATTCAGGACTGTGGTCCGCTTATCTTGAGGAGTACGAAAAAGCATTGGAGGGACCTATACAGCTGAATGCGGGATTGCAATTGCATATCGCGCACAGTCTTTTGATGGATTTTCAGTCCGACCGTCAATTTGATGTGGTTTATTTCGATGCTTTCGCGGCTGTTCACCAGCCTGAGATGTGGAACGATGCTGCCTTAGGACATGTGGCACAGTTTGTCCGGCCTGGAGGAGTTTTTGTTACCTATGCCATCACAGGCAACCTTAAACGCAGCATGAAATCGTTGGGTTTTAAGATTGAGAAAGCACCTGGTGCACCGGGAAAGAGAGAAATGCTGCGCGCTACCAAGATGTGACGATACATTTACAATCCACTTAATCGTTGAATATAATTGTCAATATATAGTTGCTTGTCCTTTGATTTATATTGTTGGATAAAGCGCGGATGATCCAAAATAGTCATTTTGCCAAACAGTTTCTGTTCCTGGTTGATCTTCTCTAGAAAGGTAGCGTTTTTTTTGCCCAGCACAAATACTTCATCGGTTTCCAGTCCCATTTGAATATGTTGTTGTAAGGAGGCCTGCATAAAAGGCTTTACCATTTCAAAGAGTTTTCTATCGTCGTAGTAATTCGCGTTGATCCAATTGTCCGCTTGGGTATGTCTGACGATCGCCAGCGGGAAGGGGGAATTGATGTAAAATTGCTTGTAGAATACTTGGGGACCGCCATAGGCCTCAATCATATCGTACATGAATACAGACGACACTTCGTGGGTATGCGCTGAGTGCATTTTTATGCCACAGGAACTATAGAGCCTTTTGGTATCAGTGAAAGGTACCCCAGTTACGCCTGCGCCGTGTCTGCTGGGGTTAATGCCGATGATAAATTTACGCTTAGCCGTGTCGTTATAGTATTTTTTGTAAAATTGCTCCATGACGGTTAACGTTTCCGGATTGTCCAGATAGGGATTGATGACATTAAAATCTGGAGGAAGATCCCCTTTATAATGGAGCTGTTTGTTAAATGAAATTACTTTTTCGCCAAATGTCATAGTGTATCCTTTATAGGCAATATAAGGCTTTTAGATGGGAATCAAGAATCCTGCCCGAGGAAATTGTAAAGCTTGTAATTATGCGGTTAGTGAGCTTTAATAAACCTTAATCAAAAAATTGTTTCAGTTGGCTGAATATAGTAAATTCAGTCAGGAGGAAAGGCAGATGTATTATATCTTCATATCATAGACAGCATTTAGCCGTGGTGAGAACGACATGAGTCCGTGTTGAGTCCGTGTTGGGTCCGAGTCAGACTCGGATAGAAGGCGGTAGCACAGCTGTAATGGGACGCTCTTATTCTACTATAAGTACGAATGAGCCCAGAGGATGACCAGAACTATCTTTGCACCGTGACTGAATAGTTTACCGTACACGGACTAGGTAGTAGATGCTATAGTCATGACAGATTATTTGAGCTGCTTATAATCGAATATAATTCTCGGTATAATATGGATTTCCTGTTGATTTGTGTTGTTGAGCATGTAAGTGTTCTAAAATACCCTAGTTAGCGATTAGGCTCCTTTTGTCCGAAATCAAAGGCGAACATCGGATAGAGTGAATTAGCGATTGGAAATAAAAAAGGACGTCATGCAACGTCCTTCTTTATCCAGATGCAAGGCCTTATTAGTGACCTTGGGTACCGTCTGCTCCATGGGAATGTCCATGGGATAATTCTTCCTCAGTAGCGGGACGTACCGTTAAGATTTCGATATCGAAGTTTAACGTTTTGCCTGCCATGGGGTGGTTTAAGTCTGCAACTACAACTTCCGGAGTTACTTCTGCAACGACAGCACGGAATTGATTTCCTTGGTTGTCCTGTAGAGGTAAAACTTCACCTACTGGCGGTAAACCTGTCTCTTTAAACATATCTACTGGAAGCTGCGCATATGCTCTGTCGTCTTTTTGACCGTATGCATCTTCTGGAGCCAATTCAAAGGAAATTTTATCACCAACGTTTAAATCTGCGATGTTTTCTTCAAATTTAGGTAACATCATACCTACACCATATAAGAAGTCCAAAGGTTGTTCTGCAGTTGTTTCTTCAACAAAAACCTTTTCACCATTTTCTACTGTGTGAAGTCTGTACGTCAATGCTACGACGTCGTTTGCTTTTATAGCCATCTGATTCTGATTTTTGGTCGTCCGGAGACCACCGTTTATTAAATATGATTTATTAACGCATTTATGGAATCCTGCGGAAGACTGCAGGTCTTATTTTTGCAAAGATATGCTTTTGTCTCCTTTCCGATTCTATTTTCCAGCAGTGGAAGGTTTTCTTCCGTACCGCCTAACACAAGTTTATTGGGGATGTAATGCTGATCCAGTTCCTTACGGAATAGCTCCGATCGTTCACCGGTCAATGCGATTTCATTGATCCCATATATTTCTTCTAGCAATAATATTGCCCAATTTGAATAGGCCGAGCCATAAGTTTTGATTTGTGGAAACACATTGGCCAACAGCTGATCCGCTATGGCCGTATAATTCTCGTCATCAAAAAGGAGCCCGAGGCGCTTTAGTTGACGTACCATGGTCGAGGAGGATGAGGGGATGACGTTATCCATAATCTCGCTTTTGCGGGCTATAAGTTCTTCGGCTTCTGAAGATGTATAATAAAATGTTTTTTGTTCAGCATCAAAAAAGAGGTCGATTGCTTTATCCGCCAGCTCTCGGGCAATGTGGAGCCATTGCTGATCAAATGTGGCCTCATAGAGCGCAATGAAAGATTCTATCGTGAACGCATAGTCGTCCAGGAATCCGTTTATCGCACGATTCTCGTCTTTCGGCTGATGTAATATGGTATGATCATCTTGGATGAGCTCAGTACAGATAAACGTTGCATTATGGAGGGCGAGGTCTAGAAAGCGGTTGTTGTCCAGGGTACGGTAGGCGTCTACCAGCCCTTTTAACATTAGCGCATTCCAGGTGGTCAATTGCTTATGGTCAAGTCCGGGTCGTACGCGCTGTTCGCGATAATCAAATAATTTTTTCTTCGATTTTTTTAGAAACTCTGCCCATTCGTCACCTGACATGTTGACTTTAGCAGCAAGCTGGTCTGCATTAATGGCGCATATGGGTACATTGATTTCTTCTTCCACCCAGTTGCCCTCTTCAGTAATATTGAAATATTGACAAAACAGGGGTGCATCTTCTCCTAGTACGTCGTCAAACTCAGCTTTTGCAAATGAATAGTATTTTCCCTCCACACCCTCGCTATCGGCATCTAATGCGCTGTAAAAACCATGGTTGGGTGCAAGCATTTCGCGTTCGGCCCAAGCTATGGTTTCCTCCATGATTCTCTTATAGAACGGATCCTTGTTTTGCTGATAAGCTTCAGCATACAAGGACAGTAGCTGTCCATTGTCGTAAAGCATCTTTTCGAAATGGGGGATATGCCAGTAATGATCTACGGAATAGCGGGCAAAGCCTCCGCCAATCTGGTCGTAGATGCCGCCAGAGCCCATTTTTTTTAAGGTGAAATGGACGTGGTCCAAAATAGACTGATCGTCGGTTAGTGAAGCATATTTTAAAAAGAAGGACCAATTGTTGGGCAGGGGAAATTTCGGAGCTCTTTTATACCCGCCTTCTTTTTTATCAAAGGTTTGCACCCATGGCTTCACGATGTCGTCAAGGTCCGTCTCAGTGTATTGATCGGGGATAGGCTGAATAGGTAGTTTCTCTGCCCGTTGGATACCGTTTTCCAGTTTGTTTGCATAATCGAGCGCAACCTCAGGTTTCTCTTCCCACATCTGCGCAATCTGCAGCAGGATGTTTTGCCAGTCATGCGGTTTAAAATAGGTGCCACCGTATATCGGCCGGCCATCGGGCAGGCAGATGCAATTGAGTGGCCATCCGCCGGCGTTGGTCATCAGCTGTACCGCGAGCATATATACCTGATCGATATCAGGTCTTTCTTCGCGGTCTATTTTGATCGGCACAAAAAAAGTATTCATGGTCTGGGCGATGGCCGTATTTTCAAAGCTCTCACGTTCCATCACATGACACCAGTGGCAAGCAGAGTAGCCGATGCTAACTATGATAAGTTTATTTTCATCTTTTGCCTTTTTCAGGGCTTCCGCTCCCCACGGCATCCAATCCACCGGATTGTGTGCATGCTGCTTAAGGTAAGGGGAATTTTCAAACTGGAGTTGATTCGCCATAAGACGAAGTTAGTGAAAAGCCTTCATAATGGAAGCTTAAATCTATTTTTAATATTTTGGTTCGGCGACTGCCCATCATCGCAATGGAGGCTGTTCCGCTTTCCCAGATAGCGATAAGTATAGAATAAATGTTTTTTATTTCTGTAAAAAGCATGATTGAAATCAACTATACTGTGGCGTTTTTCTTCTAATTGCGTTAATTAGAGTATTAAGAGATTCTGGGAGGCGTAAATTAGATTGATGGCGTAAAACTCCAATGAATTTTGATTACTTTTACACACAATTATATTAGCTTTATTGATACCGATGTCAAACGATGCTGACCTGCTCAAAAAGATAGCTGAAAAAGACAGAAATGCTTTTGAAGTTATTTATAAAGGCTATTTCCGTAGGCTATATGCATTATCTATTCGGTATGTGAGGATAGAGTCGGTCGCTGAAGAGCTGACAAACGATGTATTTATGATGCTCTGGGAAAATAGCAGGAAGCTACATATAAACCAATCACTAGGGGCATACCTCTCCCGTAGCGTGATCAATCTGTCGCTTAATTATCTCAAGAAGAATCAGCGTCTTTCGGACCAGAATCATAGTTATATCAAAGAAATCGATTTTTACGAGGATGCGGACGAAACAGATTTCGCTAAATTATATGAATCCAAGCTGCTGCTGATAGAAAGTGTTTTGGAAAGCCTGCCGCCCCAATGCCGTAAAATCATTGTTATGAGTAAGTACCATAAAATGAAACAGCAAGATATCGCAGACCATCTCGGTATTTCTATAAAAACGGTTAAAAATCAGCTGACCATAGCCTATGATAGAATCCGGATGGCTATGGCCAAACAGAAAACCTATTCGTTGATCGGCTTTCTATTTTTTTCATTAGGACTTTTTGTCCAGTTTATTATCTTATAGATATGGAAGAAAGCAATAACGCCAGATTCATTCCGTTCGACTTGATTCAGAAGCAGTTGGAGGGAGTTATTTCCGAGCAGGAAAGGATATTGCTCGGGTGCTGGATTGCTGAAGATTTGGAGAATGAGAAGTGCTACGATGAGATTATAGCGGTTTCTACCGACCTAAGCGTTCTGGAACATTACAAAAACGTTGATGTCAATCACCAATGGGACCGGTTTAATCCAAAGTTGGATGAGGTGGAGGATGCGTGGGCCGAACAACAACCTTCAGTACGTCGACTGCGGCAGCCCTGGACCATATTTACTGCCGCTGCTGTATTGCTCCTGATCGGGACTACCTGCTACCTGAACTTCGGCCGTTGGATGGGATACGAAGTTCGTCTGTATGGGACAGCAGCCAAAGAACCGTTTCTATTGCCCGATAGTTCGGTAATGATATTGGATCCGGGAAGCGAGGCTATATTCAATAAAAACACATTCTTGCAGCAACGGACAGTGAAATTGCTAAGCGGAAAAGCGCTTTTTGATGTAAGACACCTCAACACCAATTCCTTTGTCGTACAGCTTGAGAACAACTATGTACGGGACATAGGGACTTCCTTTGAAATCGATCTTCGGTCAGGAGATGTCGAGGTGCTGGTCACTTCAGGGACTGTTGCGCTTAGTGACGCAAAAGGCCATAAAGCCAAGGAGCTGATCTTATACAAGAACGAAAAAGGACTGTTTAAGAAAAAAACAGCTATGCTTTCAAAGATCGCGGCGGAGGCATCGGACGCAGGTGGGTTAGCACAGAAGATCAGTTATACCAACGAACGTCTGGAGAATATCTGTAACGATCTGAGCAGACGTTTTCAGATAAATGTCCTAGTAGTCGGCGACAGTCTGAAAGAACGTAAAGTAACCGTGTATTTCGAGGGGCAATCGCTCCATGAAATTGTTCAGATCCTTTCCAAGACCTTGAACCTCAAATGGAAATCCACCAAAATCGGATATAGTATCTACCAGTAGCCGTGCCAGCATTAAGATGAAGGGTATTGTCGTGTATCGTTTTTTCATTTTTTTTAGTCTGCTGATAGGTACGGTTTCGGAATCCGCGGGCCAGGGCAATATCGCTGAAATTTCCGTTTCCGTCGATACGCACAACAAACAGATCATCCAGATTCTGCGGGAAATCCAACGAGACTACGGCCTGTCGATGTCGTATGACGAACAGATCTTTGATAGTAATGTGATTTACGGACGTCTATTTAGAAATGCAAACCTCTCTGATTTGCTCAATTATTTATTGGCGGGAACCAAGGTAAGGTATACCTTCGTGAATAGAGCACTGATTTTTTATGCCGAAAGCCGACCCTTTACGTTAAAAGGTCGCGTAATCGATAGTTTGAGCGGCGAAAGCCTGATTGGTGCCAGTTTACTGATTGCCGGAAAAAATAGTAGTACGCTGACGAACAATTATGGATTTTATTCATTGACTTTACCATTGAATACTTACGATGCTGTCGTGACTTATCTGGGGTATCGTCCAAAACGTATTCGCGTTGTCCCAGAAATGGAAAACGATTATCTTGTCATCAAACTGGCTCCGCAGGATATGAACTTAAAAGAAGTTGTCGTCGATGGGGACTCCATCATTGGCCAGAAGCAACAGCAGGGGTTGAGTGAGAGAATTAACTGGGCCAGAGCACGAAACGCTTCTTTTTATAAGGGGGAAGCGGATATTATCAAGGCGCTTCAGATGCAGAACGGTATCAACGGGCTGACGGAGGGTGGAAGCAATCTTTTCGTCCGGGGTGCTGGCAAAGATCAGACCCTGATGCTGCTCGATGAAGCAGTAGTATACAATCCTTCACACTTCTTTGGCCTGACCTCGGTATTCAACTCGGATATTCTAAAGCATACTCAGTTTTATAAAGATGCGATTCCTGCAAATTATGGAGGACGTCTTTCCGCTATTATGGAAATGAGCACACGGGACGGTGATGTGCAGACGACACGTTTCTTTGGTGGGGCAAGTCTTCTGGTGGCACGTCTTGGAGCTGAGGGCCCGTTTATCAGACGGGGAAAGGGCTCCTTTTTGGTGACGGCACGGTCCAGTATCTCCAATATGTTTGACACAGAGTATCGTTTATTTCAACTTAAGGGTACTTATAGTGATTACAATGCGAAATTGAACTATACAATCAACGACCGGAATAAAGTTTACCTTTCGGGTTATATCGGACAGGATAAGGTGGTCGGGCTCAATAATAACACTAACCGCTGGGGCAACTGGACATCAACTTTACGCTGGAACTATATTCATAGCCCCCGTCTGTTTATGAATGTCTCAGCGATTCTGAGCAATTACCGGAACAAACTTGATGTGAGTAAGCCCGAATCTTCGGAAAACAGGATATGGTTGACACAGATCAGGGATGTCAGTTTAAAATCTGATTTTAGCTATTACATGGGGAGCGAGCGTACCCTAGATTTCGGGACGCAGGCAACCTTCCATCGTTTTAAACCCGGTGAAATTGAACCTGTGGATATCAGCAATGAGGAAAATATATTTAGAGCCCAGGCTTATGAATATGCTGGATATGCTTCTTTTAACTGGAAAATTGATTCGTCATTACGGATTGTTCTGGGTACACGTATGAATGCATTTTATAGTACCTCTTTTGGCCGCTACTACCTGTTGAACGGTAACCAGCATAAGGTGCCTGCAGAGGATGCAGATAAAAAGAAAGCTTTTTATGGGATAGAGCCGCGCATGACGCTGATGTATAGATTCGGGACCGCTTATAATATTCAGGTCTCATATAATCGCTTGTATCAATATCTTCAGCTTTTGCAGAATGACGAACTGGCCTTTTCCTCCCTCGAGGCCTGGGTTCCTGCCGGACAAAATATACGGCCACAATATGCAGATGCTTTTTCTTTCCGTTTTCATAAACGGATACATAAAGGATATATACGTGTGGACGGGTATTGGAAAAAAATGCACAATCAGGTGGAGCTGATTGATCATGCCCAGCTTATCCTTAACCCATTTATTGAGACGCAGATCAAGCAGGGAAATGGACGTATGTACGGGGTTGAATTTTCCCTGAATAAGAGGGCAGGGGCGGTTGACGGTACCCTATGCTATAGCTGGTCAAGGTCTTTCCGAACAATTCCCGGGATCAACAAAGGACGGGAATATGTTGCCAATGTGGATATTCCACATGTTGTAAAAAGCAGTTTGTCATATGACTTGAATAGTTTCATCCACGTGAATGCTTACTATACGATACATTCAGGAAGACCACTTACATATCCAATGGGTTTTACCGAATATGAAGGTATTGTCGTTCCCATTTATACAAATAGGAATTCGCATCGGATGCCTCTTTTTAGCCGTCTGGATGTCAGCTGTTCATTGGATCTGGAAACGAAGAAACAAAGAGAGAAGGGGCGGCGGAGCACCTTGAATATCGGGGTGTACAACCTGTTCGACCGTCGAAATCCGTTGTACTACAGTTTTTCCGAAGATGACAATGGCACTCCGGTTGTACAGCAGACGTCATTTTCAGGTCTTGTGCCTGCTATAAACTATGCAATTAGATTTTAATGTTATGAGAATATTTGTTCTGTTCGTTTTTTGCTATCTGTTTCTATCCTGCGAAAAGTCTGCGATTGAGGAGGAACAATCTTACGAAATGATAGTTGAGGGAGGCATTAATACGCTGTATAAAGAGCAGTATATTCAATTGAAGCGGCTCAACATATCCTCGAAGGGCAGCAGGACTGAAGGCATCGCCGCGGCTAAGGTGACCGTGTCAAATGGGGCAGCTATTATCGTTTTTGAAGACCTTGGAGATGGCCTTTATAAAGCTGAGCTTCCTAGTGTGAGCGATAGAGCTGACAGCCTCTTCCGATTGAAAATTGAATCGAACGGAAAGGTCTATGAAGCGCAGGACCAGCTGCTGTCCATAGTGCCGATAGAAAAGTCCTTTATTCCGGTCGAAAAGACAGATGCGCATAAAAACTGGCGAGTTAAAGTGTCTACTTATTTATTTGGTATGCGCAGTTCCAACAAATGGCTGATCATGCCACAGAAAGCATTCTCGGACGAAAGTATCACAGTTTTTAAAGCTCCGTATAGTTACAGTTTTAAGTCGGGTGCACCCAATGTGTTGAACAGTTTGCTGGCTTCTTCCTATACATATGAAATGAATAAAAAAGATAGCCTGATCATCACCAAATTTGCAGTTTCGCCCCGTTACGCAAAATTTCTTTACAATCTGTTTCAGGAGACAAAATGGAAAGGTTTACTTTCCGCGGTACCCGCAAATGTACAGGGTAATATTTCGGGCAATGCGCTGGGTTATTTTTACGTGATGAACGGGATCGAGAAAACTGTCCCTATGAAAAATATCAGAAATAGCAAATAACAGTGTGCCCAAGCAGATAGAAAGCCTTATACGATCTTTGTCGTATAAGGCTTTCTATTCGTGTTACCTAAGGACTTCATTTAATCTTTTTCAAAATTAGAAAAATCTATTAGGACTTTTTCAGGATCCGGTTGTCACTATTACAGGTTGACCTGTCAGTAGCATGTGAATACCGGTTGTTCTTTATTTCTGAATTTAATCGATGATTTGTACTAGGTCGGCACAGTTGCCGCTAAGCATCTGAAAGGTGAATCCTGTATCAAGTTTAATTTCCGCATAGGATGAGGTCCTTAGATATGCAGCTTTCCGGGTCAGATATTCAACTAGATCCGTTAAGGTCGGATTGTGGCCGACAAGCAACACATTGTTGATGTGTTCCGGAATTGCATTGATGACGGATAATAAATGCTTGTAAGTACATTCATAAATGGACTCTTCGATCTGAATGTCAAATGAAGGGCTGCCGAGTACATCGAGGAATATGCGGGTTGTCTGTAATGCTCTATTAGCGGGAGAACTGATGACAACACAGTTGTCGTCCAAGGTCACCTTGGTAGCCAGTTTGGCAGCTACTTGTTTAGCATGTTGTATTCCTTCGGATGTCAGCGCGCGATCAAAATCACCGATTCCAGGAATGGTTTCGGCTTTGGCATGTCGGATAATATAGAGTTTTCTGCTGTTGTCCATGATTAAAATTTTTGATTCTTATAGTATTTAACGTTGCGTAAGCGTATTTCATTGTGTCGGCCTCGGGCAGCACGCCCGAAACTACATATAAATACAAGTCACAACGTATGATGTTTTAAAATGTATATAATATATGAATAATTTTTGCACCTTGTTCAACTCTATGTATCTTTCGAGGGGACTAGCCATGTACCGTTCGCTTGAAAAACATTCAAGGGACTTCCATCTGTACATATTTGCGTTTGATGATGAATGTTGTGACATTCTGACAAGGCTATCTTTACCCAAAGCAACTATTATTTCCTTATCGGACTTTGAAGACGAACAATTGCTGGCCGTGAAACCGTCGCGTACAGCTGGTGAGTATTGCTGGACCTGTACTCCGTCCGTGATTTTATACAGCATTCAAGAATTTGGTTTATCCAACTGCACATATCTGGATGCAGATGTATTCTTTTATACCGACCCCAGCATGCTTATTGACGCGGCAAATGGGGCTTCGGTCATAATTACTCCCCATAGGTATACGCCGTTATATGAAGACAGTGAGTCTGGCGGCATTTATTGTGTACAATTTGTTTATTTTAAGAACTCATCGGAAGGAATTGCTGTGTTGGAGTGGTGGCGTTCAGCTTGCTTGGAATGGTGTTATAATCGCAGAGAACCCGGTAGATTCGGCGATCAAAAGTATTTGGATGATTGGCCCTCCCGATTTCCCGGAGTTTATGTTTCAGAACATTTGGGCGGGGGGGTAGCTCCATGGAATGTTCAACAATTTGACTTTGATCGTAGAATAGGGCAGATTTGGGGAAGGGAGCTTGTTAGCCAACAGCTATTCCCAGTAGTATTCTATCATTTTCATGGTTTGAAATATGCCGAAAAAACTTCTTTTACACTGGCAGGCGGGTATTCGGTTAGCGAGAATGATATTGAATTTTTATACAAGCCTTATATCAGAGCATTAAGAAGCGCTGGCCGCGAAATAAGGAGTTTATCGCGTACTATTCAGTTTCATGAAATGAACGAAATTCCCCGTATTAGAAAGTCTCTTCGCCGGATGTGTAAGCTTTACTTATTCGGAAAGTTCCGTCATTATTATCACCAATCCTACTTTTTAAGATAATGGCTTACCAGATTGACCTTAAAACCTTCACTGACGACCGTGGACACCTCACAGTGATTGAAAAAGTAATTCCTTTTGACGTGAAGCGGATATTTTATATTTATGGTGTGGACGGATCCACGCGCGGCGGCCATCGGCACCATCAGACTATTCAGGCGGCAATTTGTCTGAAAGGCAGCTGCGCCATTTATAATCAGGATCGCGACAACGAACGTGTTTTTGAATTGAATTCGCCGGACCAGTGTCTGATCCTGGAACCTAAAGACTGGCATCAGATGTTTGATTTTTCGAAGGATGCTATCTTAATGGTCTTAGCTTCCGAGTATTTTGATTCAGGAGATTATATTTACGAACCTTATTTTGTACATGATCGCTTACGAGAACTTACAGCAAGTCAATAAAGAATTTATGGATCAATATACTGGTGCTTTTCAGAAGGTATTACATGGAGGCTGGTATATTTTAGGAAACGAAGTGCGGCAATTTGAGGAATCATTTGCAGATTTTTGTGGGGTAAAATACTGTATCGGGGTGGCCTCAGGTCTAGATGCTCTTGTGCTATCCTTGCGGTACTTCGGGTTTGGTCCGGGAGATGAAGTGATTGTACCATCCAATACGTATATCGCTTCCATACTGGCAATTATGCAAGCAGGGTTAAAGCCTGTTCTCGTAGAACCGGATTTAAGTACATATAATATTGATCCGAACAAGATTGAGGCCGCCATTAGCAAACGAACCAGAGCAATATTGGTCGTTCACCTGTATGGTAAAATGTGTGATATGGATCCGATTCTTCAATTGGCAGATCAATATGAGCTTAAGGTTGTCGAAGATTGCGCACAAGCACATGGCGCAATTTACAAGGGCCGAAAGGCAGGCGCTTTTGGTGATTTTGGAGCGTTCAGCTTTTATCCAACAAAGAATCTCGGGGCTTTGGGAGATGCAGGTGCAATAACTTGTCGGGACGAAACGATGGAACAGTCCATACGTACACTGCGGAATTACGGCTCATCCGTTAAATACGTGTTTGATGAAGTCGGCTATAACTCCAGACTAGATGAAATACAGGCGGCTTTCCTATCGGTTAAGCTAAGGCATCTTGACGAAATTACGGTGCACAAACAACGGCTTGCTGCAATTTATAGACAAGGGTTAAAAGCTGATTTTATTCTGCCAGCAGTGCAGGACGGTCATGTAGATGTGTATCATATTTTTGCTGTTCGGCATTCGCATCGAGACAGGTTAAAGAAGTATCTATTGGACCACGGAATCGGGACAGAGATCCATTATCCAATAGCTCCGCACCGCCAGAAGGCACTGAAAGGCCTGTTTCCCGGTTTAGATTATCCCATTTCGGACGAGATTCACCGTACCGTGTTGAGTCTACCCATTTCGTATGGACATACCGAAGATGACATTTTTAGGGTTGTCGAGGTAATGAATAAGTTTTCATGAAATTTTTTTTGATTTGTCTGCTAATTATATTGAGTAAAGGTGCATTCTTAAAAAAAAGAAATAGACGGCTTCGTTTTCTGTTGGCTCTGACCTTACGTGAGTTGCTGTCCTGCCAGGTTTCAAAGGTGACATAGTGCAAACCTAGAGCCGCAAGAAAATCCAGATCCTTTGGCTGTGGTGATGAACTAAAGAACGTACTGCCATTTCGGGAACTATAAAGTATTTCCGCGGGATCGGTCCGTAATGCAAAGCTTTCTGGATCTGTTGAACGAAGGAAGTTACCGTAAGTTTCGTATTCCGAGAATCCCGATAATGGGAGGTCTTCTGTTTTTATGTTTTCTAATATATGATAAGGCCACGCACGGTCATCGTCATCTGCGCGTAGTTTAAGGAGCATGGTTCTCATCAGCGATGTTCTAACCATAAGATGTTCTGAAATAAACGAATAGTCTACTGCTTTAGATAAACCCAATATCCTTTTTAGTGTCTCAAAATAGGGCGGATGGTTTTCTTCACTCTTGTGGATCAACACCCTGTTTTCATTATTAAAAAAACGAATTGGTTTTAATGGAACTGTATCTGCGTCCCAAATTAAATAATATTCATTTTGTATGATTTTGGCAATTTCCATTTTTAGAAATTGTTGAAAATACCATCCGGCCCTTTCCTTTTTGTTTATTCTCTCTTCCAGATAGTTCGCTACCGATTGCAAATTGAAACGCTCAAATAGATCATTTTCGTTCACAAGAATTAAATCCAGTTCTGGTATCAATAATTGAAAATCTTTGAAGTGAGATTCATTTGTTATAACATAGATATGCTGTGGATGGAAAAATAACTTAAGACGTTGGATGACCGTTTTCGCAATTGCGATATGCTGGGGGCCCACACATATGATCGCATCATATTTTGGAGAGGTGGTAGGTACTTGCATGAGTAGAGAATTTAAAGGACTAAAATGTGATAAAATTAGGTAAAACTAGGCCTGTAGTATCTATGGCTGCGTCATTAATCCATTTTTTAGGGCAAACAACGATTTTGTCTGGCCGCTCATTGAGCCAAGCTCCCCACCAGCTAAAGCTGCTATTGGCAATAATATGGTGATTACACATTGACATAAGTTGTAAGTCTCTAAAACTGTTGATGCCAGTATTATGGTCAACAAAGACAGCATGCAAGTCCTTAAATACTGTTTTACACCATTCAATATCATTGGAAAATATAACAAATAATGGCGATTCTTGGGTCTCAAGAATATAGCGTATGCTTTGTTGATAATAATCTTCTGTGCAGATGTCTTTAAACAGCGGCTCTTTTAGGTAATCTCCCCGCCGTACATGAAGTGACACTGCGTTACTCTGATGGATTAATTTCTGTATAAGCTTGTTTTCGATATCTTCAATTGTAGGAAAGATTAGCTTCTGACGAAGAAGCGAAGCAACCGGTGTGATGTAATCGATATGTTGCCAATATCCCCAGTAATAACGGCTTTTGTGGTCATTGAAAAGTTCCGCTGAGTACGAGAAGGGAATTTTTTCTTCAAAATAACAACTTCTTGTGTTCAGAACTCTTCTTAATTTTCGCCACAACCACTTTCTATTATTTCTTGTATATAGGTTCTGCTCAAAAGCGCTGATTTCAGTTAATTTGATGTTGAAAATCGCTTCCAGCTCGAAACCATTATGTAATGTGTATTCTTCAAAATCAAGTAGATCAGCCTTCACCTTTTCGAATTTCTGCTCTAAAGCTAAATAGAACGCGTACTGGAATAGTTGATTGCCGAGACCTCCTAGAAATTTAACTATTTTCATACGCTATTTTTGAAAAAAGGAACTTATTGTTTTTTTCAATCCTTTTCTTAGATATTTAAATTTAAAACTATGCCATGTAAACAAGGGGGGACGAAATGTTAATATAATCGTTCGGGAATCCCCCTTTCTCATCAAAAGCCCAAACCATTTCTTAAAAAGTTCGTCAGAAAACACTTTTTGATTATAAATGCCCTTTTGTTTATTTTTCGTTTTTAGTAGAGAAAGTAGTTTAAAATTTTGTTTTAGTGTAAATTTATCATCGATGAAATTATTTAAAAGAATTTCAATGTCACTATCATTACCAATTAATCCAAGTTGGTCAAGCTGTTGAATTTTAAAATAGTAAAGCGCTTGATCGAGCTGATCTCGCTTTTGTGATGATATATTTGTTGCATGTATTCTATATTTTACAAGATAATCTGCAAGATTCTCGATCGGATATTTTTGAGAAATTCTAAAAAAAAGATCATAATCTTCAATTAATGGAATACCTTGATAACCATTAAATTCTCTAAAAACTTCTGTCCGGATCATTGTCGAAGAATGAACTATTGTATTTTCAAAAAACAAGGTAACTTTGATCTTGTCAATTCCTGTGAAAACGTCTAGTTTTTCTCCCGTCTCATTACCATGTTGGTCAATAATTATTGCACGGCTTCCAACGACTGCAAGTTGTGGATTCTTTTTAAAAGCATTTAGTTGCGTCTCTAAACGATGCGGTACCGCTACGTCATCACTGTCTAAAATAGCAATGAATTTTCCTTTTGCTTCACTCAAAGCGATATTTCTGCTCTCAATTAAACCATAGTTTCTTTTATTTTTAATAACTCTTATTCTTTGATCATTGAAGCTGTTGATTATTGTTTCAGTATCATCAGTAGAGCCATCATTTATAATCAACAATTCGAAGTTCCGATAGGTTTGGTTTAAGACGCTTGTAATAGAGTCAGCAATAAAATTCGACGCGTTATATGCTGCCATTACTATTGTAACTTCTATTTCTTTCGACATCGTTATATAGTTTTGTTCATTTCGTTTCAGTGAATCGAATACATTTCTTGATTCTGATTGCTAAAATTAAAGTAGACTTTTTAAATACAAGCTAGCTTTTTTGAAAGAAGATATGGGAAATTTTAAACTTTCTTGAGGTAAGTCATTGCTTATAGAAGCAATGAGATGGTCTATGTCCTTGGCGGCTATGAATTCTAATTTTCCCCAACTGCAAGCTGGCAAGGGATGGAAATCCCGATAGCTGTTATAATTTTCAGTAGATAGCCGATCCCATTCGCGATAAAACTCCATGGTGTCAAAATCGTTTACATGCCCCCAGTTACTGATCTTTTGTTGTATTTCAGTTTTTCCTCTGGCCCACGATTGATGAATAACAAAATAGTTGAGTGTATATTCTTTAGTATTTGCTATTGCTCTTGCTTTGCTGTATATGGGAGAGTTGGTAACCAAATTACACAATTCACTATATGGAGAGATTACGAAAAAGCCTTCCGAGGATTTTTTAAACAACACAATCAATTTTATCTTAAATGTAACTGGAGTGCGACTAGGGACCCTTAATAAAAACTTAAATCTTCTAAGAAAATCTGTAAGTTTTTTGAAATCATAGGGATATTCATCACTATCTAATTGTATGTGCCACCCGCCTTCGCCCATAAAATGTGCTAACATATTTCGTTGCCTAGTTTCTAACTCTAAGGGAGCTTGCCCTTCCAGATAGAAATTTTCCGCAAAGAATTTAATTTTATTATCCCTATCGAGCTGTTTTATCTCCTCAAAGATGCTGTCTGGTAATTCAAATGTATTGCCAGTCCATGTTCTTTTATTAGCATCATAACTTATTGAGATGCTGTCGGCTTCTTTATAGACTTGCCTTAGCGAGGTTATAATGTATTGATAGTCATATGACAGTAAGTAGCCTACTTTAATTAACATGATTTTCTTTTTTTAGTTGCGATTCTAATACTTTGATCTGATCAAATAACGTTTCTGGGGAGAAAGGCGCAAGTGCTTTCTCGGAGTCTAATCGAATCTTTTTCCATAAATCTTCATTTGTATATAGCTGAAGTATTTTGTTCGCGAAATCTTCTGCTGTCTCTGCTAGCAAAACAGTCTCTCCATCGATTAATTGCATGCCTTCAGCACCTATTTTACTCGTAACAACAGGAAGATAATATTCGAAAGCCTGTCCGATTTTCCCTTTTACACCTGCACCATATCTTAATGGAGCAACCATTAATTTGGCGTGAAGGAAATAGTCCGTGATATCTGGAACATGGCCTAGTAATTTTATCTTAGGATGCGAGATGTTTATTAAGCTATTTACATCCCCAACAACATAAAGCTCTATTGCGGAGTCTGTTTTCCAAATAAGGGGCATAATTTCTTCGTGGAGAAATTGTACTGAGTCTAAATTCGGCAGATGTTTTGAACCGATAAACAGCAATCCTGTCCGGTGCTGAAATCCAGGAGTCTTTTCAATATTTACCTTGGGATAATGCACATTAGAAATAGTAACCATTTTTTGTCGGGGGCAGAATTTTTCCATATATGAGGCCTCTTCATCCGAAATCGGAATTACAATATCTGCTTCAGAACTCGCCTTTTTTTCATGTTTTAGTGCTTGTAAATACCATTTTTTTAAGTTTCTGTTTGTCGGATCCCGTTCCAGCATTCGCAACAATCTGAGATGATGAATGTCAACCATATCGAATACTAATTTTGGCGTTTGAAGAAGCTCTCTGGCTATCCTGTAATAGCTAACGAAAACATCAGCAGTGTAGAACCAACAAATTGGACTCTCTTTTTGTATAGTATGGAAAAACTTGGCAAAGCCTTTTGTTTTCCTGTATTCATAATAAGTAGAGACGCCCATTTTTTGGTAAAAAGGCAGATAAGGATTATCGTTCCTATTCGATTCAGCGAGCAATGTAATGTGGTATCCTAAAGCTTTGTACGCTTTAATAATCTCCATAAAGCGTAAGTCGCCAGAATTATTGTCGTATTCGGGTAAGCGGTAGTAAAAAAAAACTATGCTTTTGTTGTCATAAAGTTCAAGTATTCGCTGTTCAGGATTTTCGGCGGAGATATTTGCGATTTCTTTTGACCATTTCTGTTTAAATTTCTCCAGGTTTTTCTGAAATAGCTGTTGCTTGGAGCGGTTATGACCATCTTTTCGGGAGTCATAGGATACACCATTAAAATGGATGATCTGCGAAAAAGGAGTATAATAGATATCTTTTCCCTGAAGATATTTCAAGGAGAAACAAAGATCTGTTTCTTCAAAATATGCAGGAGCAAATTGTTCGTCAAATAGGTTCAATTCATTACCATCATTATGCTTTTTAAAAAGAAGACTACACCCTGAACAATAATCTACTTTATATATATAATTTACTTCCGGATAATAGTGTTCCTTTCTAACTATTTGACTTATACTACAATTTTTCGTAAAAACGCATCCTGCTTCTTGAAGGCTACCGTCTGCATTTAACAATTTAGACCCTACGGCACCAACATTGTCATACGTTTCAAAAACTTCATACAGTGCGTCTAAAAAGTGCTTTTTTACAATCGTATCGTTATTCAATAAATAAATATATTCCCCTCTAGAAGCAGCGATAGCTCGATTAACGGACTTTAAAAATCCTAAATTCTGCGGATTATTGATCAGTTGAATATTTTCAATAAGAGAAAAATCAACTGGCTCTGTACTATTGTCGTTGATAAGAATGATTTCAAAGCTAACTTGTGGTAGTTGCTGATGTATAGACCGCAGACACGCCCAAGTAAATGCTTCTTGATTGTAGAAAGGGATAATAATGGAAACCCTCGGTTTTGAAAAATGCGGGAATATCAGTTTACTTCGCGTAAATTCAAACGGTAAGTTCACAATTTCAATTTGTTCGCGATGTAATGTATTAATATATTTTCTTTTATTGATCCAGCTTTTCAGTGTGGTGCGAAATCCCATTTGTAGTATCTATTTTGAATATTGTTTGAAGTTTTAAAGATAATAAGAGCAGTTGAATTCTGGCACATTAAAATAATCTGTAATATTTTTTACTGATATTGGCCCAAGCAGCTTTCACATCATTAATTTCATTTGCTAAACTATAATTCGCCAGAACATAGTCCGAAGCCAGTTTCCCTTGGTTTTTGATAAAATTGGGTTGACTGTTAAACAGATCAGTCACATATAAAATTTTATTGACATAGCCTAAAATATCTCCCTCCTCAATTGAATAGGAAAACTCGGGCTTGAAATATTCTATCCCGCCTCTACCTTTGTAACCAATGACTATACAGCCGCAGGCCATGGCTTCCACGGGTGGGAGGCCAAAACCCTCTCGATGATTGAAACTTAAAAAAATTGCACTTTCTTGCATTATCTGCGCAACTTCTTTTTCTGTTTTATTTTCAATTGGCACTAATTCCCAAGAATCATCAATTCCTTTGAGTTTAAGAATATTGACTACCTGCGAAACATCATCCGATAACTTTCTAGGCATAAAGCATATTTGTCTTCTCTTTTCTCCGGTATAAAAAAACAATTTATTATTTATTCCTAATCTTAGCTTATGAATCGAAGAATCTGGAAAAACACTTTTTAAATACTTTTTGGAGTCCTCAGAGACAGTTATGATTCCCAAAGTCCTTTTGTTTGTATAAGTGTTATTCTTAAGCTCGAATGTACGTGAATGATCAAACGTATAGTAGCAATTTTGATTGAATATTACCCTAGGTATATTAGGGGCGATTTGATAAGAATTTAGCCCATAAAATTCAGGAAAAACTAATATTGAGTTATCTTTTATTTTGGGGCTGATGAGTTTAAAGAAAAATAAGACGATCGACCGAAAGATGTTCAGTTTTTTTGGGGTACTATGATACTTAATTTTTTTAAAAATGTATGGACTATACGAAATTGGAGGAGCACTGTCTAACCATTTTTCTTTACGTCCATACCATTTGTGTAAAATTTGTGCATTAAAACCATTATCGTTTAATATTTCCACTTGGCGATACATCTGCTTGACGCCTCCGGTCGCAAATTTATTTGTTGGACAGATGAAATAAATGGTAAACTTTGTTTTCATTATCATATGATACTTTCTACCCAGCTTTTTAAAGAGTATTTTTTTACGATCTGCAAATTGGGCACACAATACTCATCTTCTAAGAATTCTTTTGGAAGATCAATATTATTGGTATCCTCGATGAGGAAAATATTTGACCTGTTGTAAAAATCTAAAGATTTGACGTTTGCGGCAGTTGTAATTAATTTCTTTTGCAGGCCGAGGGCTTCAAAAGGTCGAAAAGACAATCCCTTCTGATGTGGATGGGATAGATCTAGTATTGCCTTACTGTCATAGTAGTATTCGCAGGATTTTTCAAATGGAATCACTGTAGTGATTATTTCCATATTGTCAGGGAGTTTTCTTTTGAGTCCGTGCGCAGCAGTAACAAAAATCTTTGCCTTTGCTTTTATATCGTATTTATTGAAATAGTTAAATAGCTTAATTGCATCATTAATTCTATTATCATATGTCATTAACAGCGCTACATCAAATCTAAGTTCTGATGGACACTGCTCTTTGAAATAGAAATTGGTAATTTGTGAAAAACCATAATCACGGCAGTCTTCCGGATCGAAGCTTAAGACATTATCGAATTTAGCTAAATAACTACTAGGTTGTGGAACTTTCTTCAAACTGTCCCACAAAATGGCTCTGCTTAATCTTGCCTTGCTGATCGCTAAGTTCAATATTTCCTCCGGTAGTATATCAGGCCTATTTACTAAAAGTAAATCATAGTGCCCCTGTCGTTCAATTTTGTGTCGGATATCCTGTTCGGTTTTTATTTTTTTTAAATTTCTTCTTTTAAATGTTTTTAAGAAAAGGTTATTGATTCTTTCGAGAACATTTTTATATTGGTATGGCTTAGTCGAGTTTATCCCAATCACTTCATAATCACTAAAGGACTGCAGCCCTTGAATTACTACCTCATTAAACCCGTAATAATCAGGAGCTATAAATAGTAATTTTTTTTTCATCTAAAATTGGATTGTTTTCAAGATCAAACACTCTCACTAACCATTTGTCCAGAGTGTATTTCCGGAATATATCTAAAGTACGCTTGTTGTATGGCGTTTGAAAGAAACTCCCGTTGAGGCATTTTAAGTCACTGCCAACATAAAGTATATTTTGAGCATCATAAAAATCATGCTTAAGAATACTCGGATTGTCGGTTATCACTTTTTTCTCTAAAGCCATTGCTTCAAAAATACGGAAACTTAAGCCCTCCTGTCCATCGCGCATAAGATCAATAATGACTTTCGATTTTTTATATTCTTCTAAAACAACACTTACATCCAAAGGTTTTTTTCTGAATTCGATAATCTGGTGCCCGGGTGGTCTAAGAATAAAGTTCCGTAACTTCTCCTTCCAAACCTGTTTCCCGACGACGATGATCCTACTTTTTATTTGCAGTTCACAAAGACGGGCGGCTAATTTACGGAGTAGTTTAATACGCCGTTTATCATAGGAAGTGATATAGAAGAGATCATTTTCAACAAGCTCACACTCGATGGGCTCCTCCGAAAGGTAGTTGTAATTTGTGATTTTTTCGAAACCATATTTTTGGACATCTTTGTCCTCAAATGAGTAGATTTTATCAAATAATTCCAGCCTATCTTCTACCGGGAACCGGTCGAGGTTGTCATATAAATACGAAATCAGATAGGGCGTATAGGACTTGATCTTTTTGATGGTCGCATAATCCAGGGTATGCGGATTTAAGACAAGAATTTTATCTTGAGGGCCTAATTCGGCCAACGAGCTCAGTACGTACTCCTGTCGCTTGATATGTTTGATATTCCTATTCAGAAATATTTTACTGATTGCATTTGTAGCCCGCTCACCGAAATTTTTATACCGATAAGCTCCCATATTGATATGAGATGCATCGATACCCTTTTCCCGTAGCTTCTTTACAATATGGTGGTCGTAATTCCAGTAATCAAAGCTTATAATGCAAATCTTCATTTTTTTCCTTCTCTTTTTAAAGACTTAAAAGTTTCATGTACACTGAGACTTTGTAAGTAACAAAGCTGATATCCCCGTCGCCCATCTAGTATACCCAGTTTCAAAAAGTATGCCTTAAAGAACTTAAAGGATACTTTAGCCCAATGGCTCAATACTGAATAACGCTTATGCTTTGCATAAAGTTCCTTGCCTTTCAGCTCGCCATAATGAATCATCTTTTCCTTATATGAGGCGTAATCAGCAAACGAATAATGCCATATTTTATTCTTTAGACTTCCAATTGTTCCATTCACAATCAACGTTTCGTGAACTTTCTTTTTGCTGTCATAAGCCGCTTTACTTTTTCTGAACAGGCGAAAATTCTTGTCATTCTGTGTGCCCGAAAAATTAATCCGTTCACCGCAAAAGAAAAACAGACGATACATATAATACGCATCTTTAGCGTCTGGATCATTAATGGTTTTCAGTATTTCGCTGCGACAGGCTTCACTCAAACGCTCATCGGCATCCAAAAACAAAATCCAATCGTTGCTAGCGTAGGTCAATGCCAGATTTCGCTGTTTGGTAAAATCCTCGAATTTGTTCTGAAAAATCTTCACTTTGGGATGTAGCCGAGCTCGTTCCAATGTGCGGTCGGTACTGAACGAATCCAAAAGGATAATTTCATCTGCAAAATCCATACTCTGAAGAACTTCATCTATGTTGCCCTCTTCGTTGTATGTGATAATTAAGGCGCTTATTTTTTGACTCAACGTTTATGCTATAATTGTTAATTGGACCATATATGTACTATAACGAACACAATCATTATTTCGTTACAATTCGCTGAAAAAATGACAATCGGTTTTTGCTAACTAAGAACCTTGTGTGTATGGCATTCACTATTTTGTGACAAATATATTACATATTTTCAATATAAAAGTTAAAGTGTTCGGTCAGGTTTCTTTTTTTTAATGAAGTTACTATGTTTCATTAACTAAATATATGAAAAAAGCACCTAATTAAGCGATATATCCTTATTTTTGCTATAGACAGCTGTAAACTATTTTTGAAAACTGGGCTAGGCTGTTTATTTCCATAATTTTAACTTTTAATACAGGTGGCAATTCCCAAAATTATATATCAGACGTTCAAAACCAACAGTATACCCTTGTTGACCAAATTTTATATTTGGAGATTTTTGAGACGCAATAGAGGTTATAGCTGGCAGTTTTTTGATGATATGCAGGTGGATAAACTGGTTAGGGAAAATTTTGATCAACGCACATACGACGCCTTTGCCCGACTGCAGATCGGTGCGGCCAAAGCAGACTTCTTTAGATATGCCGTTTTATACATTTACGGTGGTATTTACCTTGACCTGGATAGTGATATTACAGGACGCCTGGACAGGGTCATAAGGCCGGATGATGTCGCAGTGATCGCGCACGAAAATAATAGAAGTTTATACGCTCAGTGGGCGCTTATTTATGACAAAGGGCACCCTTTCCTGAAGAAAACAATCGAATTAATCGTCAAAAACATTGAAGAAAATAGATACCCACATGACGTGCATCGGATGACCGGTCCCACCGTGTATACTGAAGCGATCAATCTTGTGTTGCAGGAGAATCCGCAGGTGGCTTTCCGGAGAATTGTTGATGACTATCAGGGGCTATTGAAATTCAAATATAAACTGAGTAAAATCCTGATCTATGGTGACCGGTCCCTGCACTGGAAAAAGATGCAGTTGAATACCCCCGTAGTTAAACCAAAAGGAGAGTAGGAGGCCTTGCCAGATATCGTATTACAAGCATGAATTTGAATTACAAAAAGCTTTTCTTTAAAAATAAAAACGTCAAACTTTTCTATTACATGGGGGTGTTATATCGGCAAATGATACCGAAAACCCTTCTAAGAAGAAAACTACCTGTGTTATTGCAAAAGGACTGGGGCGAAAGGACAGCGTGGATTAATTTCCGGATCAATTATTATAACAAACTGGATTTGGATACGCCGCTACCAACGGATGCAATCTGCATTAAAGATTATAAAATACCGCAAAAAATTCGCGTGTATTACTTTGATAGCAGAGAATATCTCAATTATTTTAATCAGGAACTGAAATTCCATATTTTGCCGGGCGATATCACCAAAACACCAGACTATCCGGCTATCGTCAAAAGCAGGCCTATTGCGGGAGACAACGCAAATGCCGTATTGTTAAATCTGGACAAAAGCCGGCACTTCAACTTCATCAAAGATCATGTTCCTTTCGAAAAAAAGAAAAATATCCTTATTGGAAGAAGCATGTTTGCACAGGCCCACCGCGATGATTTTTTTACAAAGTACCATAATCATCCCTTATGCGACCTGAAAAAAGCATTTAAATCTTCCGACCCGGATTATCTTTCGATTACTGCACATCTGGCGTATAAATTTATATTGGCTCTGGAAGGGAATGACGTCGCGACAAATCTGAAATGGATTATGTCTTCCCATTCTATTGCAGTAATGCCTATGCCGAAATATGAAACTTGGTTTATGGAGGGCACACTTCTTCCGGACCATCATTTTATCTGCATTAAAGACGATTATTCTGATCTGGAGGATAAGCTTGAGTACTTTATCGCTAATCCGGATCAGGCCGAAGCCATCGTTAAAAATGCCAATGCGTATGTCGCCCGCTTTATGGATCAAAAAGTCGAAAGTGTGATCGCCCTGCAGGTTCTGAAAAAGTACTTTGTTTCCACAGGGCAGAGACCATTACCTTATAGTGATGTATAGATCGCAGACATCTGCTGTGCCACACGGTCGTCATTGAATTTTTGGACAAACGCTAATCCTTGTTCACGCATCTGCTGCCGTTTGCTATTGTCAGCTAATAATGAGGTAATAGCTTGATGTATCTGGGATATGTCCATCGGATTAATATAACAGGAAGATGGGCCGCCTGCTTCGGGAAATACGCCCATTTCACTGGTAATCACAGGTGTCCCTGAATAAAGGGCTTCGATTATCGGGATGCCGAAGCCTTCGTAAATGGAAGGATAAATAAAGATGGTCGCCGCCGCATAGAGCACGGCGAGTTCTTCCATATGAAGACCCTGCAAAAAATACACCCGGTTTTCCATCTTGTTTTCAACAATATACTCCGCAATTTCCTGCTGGTACTTTGTCGGTTTGCCGACTACGACCAGCGGGATATCGGTATCTTTAATCGCTTTTACGACTGGAAAGATGTTTTTCCGCGGCTCAATAGTTCCCACATTGAGCAGAAACTCCTTTGGCAACCCCAGCTTCTCCCGGATCGCCCGTTTCTGATCGTCGGATTTGGTGGCTTTAAAGGCCTCGTGACAACCTTGGTATACCACATCAATCTTCTCCTCGGCGATGTGAAATAAGTCAATAATATCGTTTTTGGTACATTCACTTATGGCGATGATACGGTCTGAAGCCTCGCACGCATGTCTGAACTTCTTCTTATAAATCCATCGGTCAATAGGATGGTAGAGCTCAGGGTGCCGCATAAAAATAAGATCGTGAATCGTCACGATCGACTTAATCCCTGTTTTGGCCAGCCCTAAAGGGATTTCGCCTGACAGCCCGTGAAAGATATCAATCTGGTCTTTCTTCAGATCCTGCACAATACGCCGGTTGCGCCATAGATTAGGCCAGGTTGTATTGATAAAACCTTCCGGCAAACGAGTTGTTTGAGCAGTTTCCGGATGGTCAATTATGTAGCTGCCTGTTTTCGTGGTGTATTTTATATAGTCGTTCTGTGGAACATACTTCTCCAGAATACGTACCAGATCCCGGCTGTAATTACCCAGTCCGGTTTTATTCAAAAAATAGCGTTTTGCATCAAATCCTATTCTCATCTTATCGCCGTTATTTTTTCGATCACCATTGCCGGAGTAATTAAATCAATCGCCTCTATACCATTACAATCGCAGGGTTTGTTGCCGTACACCGAACTGGGACGGTTGGGATGTTCGACCTGGATGCAGTCCGCAAGCTGCTGCCCATATCCTGTAAATCCTGCATAGGGATGCGTGGCGCCCCATAAAGACAGACAACGGACACCCATTAAAGAGGCCATATGCAGCCCAGACGAATCCATGCTGATCATCAGGTCTAGATTGGATATGATATCCAGCTCCTCGCGTAAACTGAACTTTCCAATGGTATTGAAGGTATTAGAGAAGCGCTCCGTCCAGTTCTGAGCAATTTGAAATTCAGTCTTGCCGCCACCAAAGAGCAGTACGTCGTATTCGTTGTGTGTCAGATAATCGATCACTTGCTCCATGTTGTGTGAAGACCATATCTTATAACGATGCTGGGCAAATGGCGCAATGCCTATTTTTTTACGGCGTATATTGCCGAACATACTGAAAGCCGCCTTGGGGACGTCCTGCAGATTCGGTATCAGACGATTGGAAAGCGTAAAGATAAACCCCAGGGCACGAAAGACATCTGCATAGCGTTCGACAGTCAGCTTTAGTGGCACTTTAACCTTGTTGTCTTTTCTGATAAGCGCCTTTTTCTCAGCACGTCCTTTATCCAGCTGTTTTACGGTCAAACCTGATAAAGAAAATAGCAGAGCGAGCACGCGGGAACGTAGGTTAAAATGTAAATCTGCCACGGCATCTGCTCCATATTGCGCTAGCTCTTTTTTCAGCCTAATCAAACCCCGCAAACCTTTATGTACTGTTTTTGGCTCTATTGCGTGAAACCGCATATTCGGTATCCCATCAAAGAATGGCTCAAAAAAGCTACGGCTGACCATAATGATTTCGACCTGCGGAAACTGCTGGCAAAATTCTCTTAATACAGAAGCGACCATGGCGACATCACCCATGGCCGAAAACCGAGTTACTATGATTCGCTGAGGCAAAGACATGTTTCTATTTCCCGGAGGTATAAAGTACAGGGTTAAGTGCCGGATCGTTATACATCTTCATCTGTTTATATACTTTCATGTATTTGTTGCCGGCTTCAATGTCGTTCAACAGTTCATCGATACTCTGTGAAAGATCTTTTCGCTGTTCGAGCAAGATATTCAATTTTTCCTGACAGGCTGCAATATGCGCTTCTGACGCATCCGAACGCCATGTTTCCTGCTCCATGTGGTAGATCTTCAAAGCTAGGATAGAGAGCCGGTCAATGGCCCATGCTGGGCTTTCGGTGTTGATCTTTGCATCGGGCCTGGCCTCTATGTCTTTATATTGCTGCAAAAAATAGCTGTCAATATATTCCACGGTGTCGGTGCGGTACTGATTCGATTCGTCGATGCGCCGTTTCCAATATAGACCCTCTTTGGGATCAATTGACGGATTACGTACAACATCTTCCATATGCCACTGAACGGTGTCAATCCAGCACTTGAGGTAAAGGAGATGTTCTAGGGATTGTGTGTCATACGGATTCTGGATTGGATGATCAATCTGGTCGTATACGTGGTAATCCTGGATAGCACGTTGGAAAATCGGATTTGCTATTGCACTAATCATAACACAAACTTAGATAAATTTGCCAGTATATACAATTATAATCGCGCGCTGTGCTAAGGTAAAACCTGTTCCTTCAACCGATGCGCCGTTCGCGACCAGCCGTAAAACATATGGTGATACGGCACAGCCTGCAACTTAAAATAAGGACAATAAAATGTCGGGAAAAATACCCAGCAATAGGACCGCGACGGTACAGAGCAGACCGATGCCAAGCAGTAGGCGCGATGGCCGGAAAGTATGTTGCTCAGCCGTTTCCTTTAAGAATGCGTTCAGCGGGATTTTAAAGTAGTAAAACAGGGAAATGACCGAGGTCAGCGCGCCCACGATCAGTAACGTCAGCAGGCCGAAGGTGGGGAATTGCTGATATTGCTCAAATACTTTGGAAAATACCAAAAGTTTACCAACAAAACCGGCCGTGGGCGGTAAGCCGACCAACGCCACCAATACCACAGAAAATGCGGTAAAGAGGAGTGGGAATTGCTTGCCAAGTCCACGATAGGAGTCGATGGAAGTCGTTCCCAGGGCATTCTCCAATGAATCAATGAAAATAAAAACGGCAATATTCATCAACGCATAGATGGACAGATAAAACAACAGCACATTGGCCTCGTTATTTTGATAAACCAGTACGGCCATTAATAATATCCCCGTATGGCCGATAGAAGAATAAGCCATCATCCTTTTGGCGTCCTGCTGCCGTAGGGCAGCCAGGTTGCCGACCAGCATGGTTGCTATGGCGATGATGATCACGACATAGAGCAGAAAATCACTGAAATAAAAAGATACGGACAGCCATGCTGCCAGGAGCTTGGATAACAGCACGACAACAGCTATTTTCGGTACTGTGGCCAAGTAGGTCGTCACCACGGTCGGTGCGCCCTGATAGACGTCCGGGCTCCAGACATGAAAAGGGAAGAAGCTCAATTTAAAGCCTATTCCTGTCAGCAAAAAGAGCAGCGCAAGGCTGATCAGTACCCGTGGGGCTTCCATGAGGCCTGCAATATGGCTGGATGCATCGAAATTCAAGTTTCCCGTGAAACCGTACAGCAGAGATAGGCCGTAAAGCATTACCGCAGCACAGATCGAACCAAAGAGGACATATTTTAGCGCGGCTTCAGATTGAGTTTTACTGGAGGAAAAATAACCGACCATGACGTACGAACTGATAGAGACAGTTTCGACCGCAATAAAAATCATCAGCCAGTTGCTGGACATGGTCAACAGATTTAAACCCAGCGTGGCTGTCAGCAGTACAGCATAGAAGTCACCTAATGGACGGTCTTCCTGATGGCGGCGCTGCACAAAAAGACAAATCAGCAGGGTTGAAAAAAGGATAACCATCCGGGCTGAAGTAGCGAAAGGATCGATATGGATCATATCGAAAAATGCAACCATATCGACTTTACTGAGCCCTTGTCCCAGCAGATAACAGCCACTGAGTGCCATACCGGCAAAAGTAATGACAAATGAGCTCTTTTTCCAGCGGCGGTCTAAAAACAGGCTGGCAATAATTGCAGCAATAAAGGTGATGACCAGCGTAAGTTCGGGTTTAAAATAGGGAATACTGGCGATGACCTGATCGATAAAAGAACTGATATATGGACCGAATGCGAGCATGCTGGGTTAAATAAATTGTTGTATAATGCTGACAAGGTTCAATACACTTGCATTTAGCTGACCAAATACCAGGGAAGGCATGATGCCCAGCAAAAGAGCGAGTGCCAGGGTCGGAAATAGGATCAGCTGTTCGCGGCCATTGACATCCGTCAGGGCATGTGCCCAGCTGTCGGCGCCTTTCAGGCGGACCTGTCCAAAAAACATGCGCTGCAATGTCCACAAGAGATAGGCTGCGCTCAATAAGATACCGACAGATCCCGCGAGTGCCATCCAGCGCGGTAAGCTGGCGGCATTAAATGAACCGATAATGACAAAAGCTTCGCCGATAAAGGCGGAAAAGCCCGGCAACCCGAGAGAAGCAAAGAACGCGACGGCAACATAACCTGTGTATTTGGGCATGATCTGCGCCAATCCCCGAAAACTGTAAATATTACGGTCATGCACACGGTCATAAAGGACTCCCACCAGAAAAAAGAGCGCTGCAGACAGAAAACCATGGGAGATCATCTGGAACATGGCTCCTGAGATACCTTCGGCAGTCAGCGAGGCTACACCGAGCAACACAAAGCCCATGTGCGATACCGACGAATAGGCGATCATCCGCTTCAGATCCTTTTGGGCTAATGCATTCAATGCGCCATATAGGATGGAAACCACTCCGATCAACCCCAGCCACCAGTTGGAAAGTGCAGCCATATCGGGAAAGATGCTATAGCAGATGCGGATAATGCCATAGCCACCAATCTTCAGCAGGATCCCCGCCAGAATAATCGATACCGGCGTTGGTGCCTCCACGTGAGCGTCGGGCAGCCAAGTGTGCAAGGGTACAATAGGAACCTTAATGGCAAAGGCAAAAAACAGCACAATGAAGCCAACCAGCCTTGCCGAAATACCCAGTATCTCCCGATATCCACCCCAGGCAAAGAGGGAATCCGCGAGGTAGTTCTGGGGATTCATCATATGGATCATATTGAATGTGTGCGCTCCGGTCTCTGGATTGACCACCGAAAAGTAGAGGCCTACAATGATCAATAGCATGAAAACCGATCCAAATAGCGTATAAAGGAAAAATTTGATGGCTGCATATTCCCGCCGGGCTCCACCCCAAATACCGATGAGGAAATATAGTGGAAGTAACATGACTTCGTAGAACAAATAGAACAGGAAAAAGTCCAGCGCACAGAAAATACCCATCACAGCCATATTGAGCACCATCAATAGGGCAAAATAACCTTTGGGACTTTTTTGTATATTCCAGGATGCGCCGATGGCCATGAGCATTACAAAAGCGCTGAGCAGCAGCAAGGGCATGGAAATACCGTCGATGCCAATAAGGTAATCAATTTCAAGTGTGCCTATCGTACCCAGGTCGAGTCGGATCCAGGGCAGCTGCTCGACAAACTGATACCCAGCTAGATCCTGAATACCCGTCTGGCCCGCATCAAAATGTGCATAACATATACCAGCCAGCACAAATTGTATTCCAGTGATGGCAAGGGCAATGTATCGATAACTCGACTTAAAGCGTGTCGGTAAGGCGAGAATGATAGCTGTTGCCAAAAGCGGTAAAAATATCAGTAAGGATAGAATAGGCATGTCCTAAAAAAATATAAGATAAATTAAACCAAGTAAAACAAACAAAAACACGGAATACAACGCTGTCTGCAATTTTCCGTTCTGCACCAAGCGCACCTGATTTCCCGTCCAGTATGCGATTGAAGCGACTGTGTTGACAAAACCGTCCACAATATATTTGTCTACCCATACGCTCAGCTGTGATAAGGAGAGGACGATGGACTGAACAAAAGCAACCAGGGCATCGACGATATGGCGGTCAAACCAGTAACTAAACTGTGCTAATTTTAATATGCCCTGAACGAAGGTGACCTGGTAGATCTCATTCAGATATCCCTGGTGCAAAGCGGCTTTTAAAGTCCATTTATCAGGATCTAGCGGATATTTATTTTGCACATACCATCTCCAGCCTATGACCCAGCCCACAGCGGATCCCAGCAGCAGTAGCAAAGGAATGATCAGGTGGGCACTATGGCTGGGAGCAAACTGATATTCTCCCGGCAATAGGCCATCCATCAGCCACGAATCGTGATAAGAGAGTGGGGTGGTGGAAAATAGGGGGAATAAACAGCATATTCCCAAAAAAAACATCGGAACCAGCATCGTACGCGGCGCCTCATGTAATGGGTGTGCCTGTAGCGTTTCTGGTAGCCGCGCCCGTAGGCGAAATTCGCCAAAAAATGTTTTAAAGATTAACCGGCCAATATAGAATGCCGTCAATATGCTGACCAGAACCAGACAGGCTGGGATGAACAGATAGCCTCCTCCATGTGCCAATGCCCATTCAAAAGCGGATATGACGATACTGTCTTTGGAGAGGTATCCTGAGGTGAGCGGAAAGCCCGCCAGGGCCAGCGAGGCCAGACTCATTAGGATAAAGGTTTTGGGCATATATTGTTTTAGCCCGCCCATCTGGCGGAGGTCCTGCGGATCGAAGTCCAAATGACTATGTTCTTTGAGGTGCGCCATCTCGTGAATGACTGCCCCTGCTGCAAGAAATAAAAGGCATTTAAAGAAGGCGTGTGTGACCAGGTGAAATAAAGCTGCATCCCAGGTGCCAATACCGATACCGACCATCATAAAACCCAGCTGTGAAATGGTTGAGAATGCCAGGATACGTTTGATGTCGTATTGACCGACGGCGAAGTAAGCTGCGGATGCTGCGGTAACCGTGCCTATGATTGCTATAAACAACAACACACTTTCATTGAATAACGGAAGTACGGTTGCTAGTAGGAATACTCCAGCGGCAACCATTGTGGCAGCGTGAATAAGGGAGGATACGGAGGTCGGCCCCTCCATGGCATCGGGCAGCCATACATGTAGTGGGAATTGTGCCGATTTGGCCATCGCAGCTACAAAAAATGCAAGCCCGGCTACCGTTAACCAGATCTGATCCATTGTATTGACCGGCGAGACCCACTGTCCATCTGCGACACTCGTCTGAGCGACGAGGCCACCCTCAGCAAAAAGTTCAGCTACATTGAGAGTCTGGAACTGTGTAAATAGAATTGCCAGGCCAATCAAGAAACCTAAATCGCCAATACGATTGACAATAAATGCTTTTTTGTTGGCTTGTACAGCTGATTCACGGGTAAACCAGAAACCGATGAGAAGGTATGATGCAAAGCCCACCAGTTCCCAGAAGATATACATAAGCAAGAGGCTGTCCATAATTACCAGGCCCAGCATAGCGAAACAAAACAGACTGAGATACATCCAGTACCGGTGAATGCCAGTGTCGCCCTTCATGTATGCTCTGGAGTAGATATGTACAGGTAGTGCTATGGTTGGAACCAGCAGCAGCATGAGTGTGCTGAGGTTGTTGAGCAGGATGCCGACTGTAAACGTGGATCCACCAATGGTAAACCAGTTGATCTGGCTGGAAACGGGCGGACTGTTCCAGCAGGTTAGCCAGGTGAGTCCACCAAAAACAAAGCTGAGCATAATAGCCAGCAGGGAGACGCCCCCCGATTGATCATGTCTGCCTGCGACTGCCTGGTAAAGGAAGGCAATAAATGGTGCTATTACGGCGAGCAGCGCGGTCAATAGGGGCGATATGTTAACAAGCTGATCCAATGCTTACTTATCTTTTAGTTCGTTTATTTCGTCCGGATTGATGGTCTTGTAATGCCGGTATACATTTAAAACCAGTGCGAGTCCGACAGCAACGGCAGCAGCAGCAAGCACGATGGCAAACAAGCCAAAGATCTGCCCGCCGTAACTGATTTTGTCGTATCGGCCAAAGGCTACAAAATTTAGAATAGCCGCGTTGATCATCAGTTCGATCCCCACGAGAATCATGATGGCATTTTTTTTCGAGAGCACGGTGTAAAGTCCAATGCAGAAAATGCAGGCGCTGACGATCAGAAAATGGGTTAATGGGATCATCTGCTGCGCTCCTTTCTGGATAAATGGGAGGCACCGATAAGTGCCATCATCAAAAAGACCGATATGACTTCGAATGGCAGTACATAAAATGTCATAAATCGCAGTCCGATCTGCTGAATGTTGTTATCCGTGGCCGCGATAAAAGTGCCATTCTGTTCAGACTGGTCTATCCACGTAGGAGTAGCCTGCTGCCATTCAATGATGCCATAGATCATCAGGAGCAGAAAGCCCAGTGCCAATGGCACCGCTTGCCACTTGGGCATGCTTAGGAATGAGCCACTGCTATCCTGCAGTTCTTTCAGAAGTTCCTTGTTGGAAAGCATAAATGCAAACAGCATGAGGATCAGTACCCCACCCACATAGACCATGATCTGCGTAATCGCCACAAAATCGGCAAGTGCAAATAAATACAGGCCCGCCATCGCAAACAGCACAATGAAAAACAAAAATAATGCACGTGCTATATTTTTAAGGTTGACCAGCAGCAATGCCGAGCCGATGGCAAGGAACGCAAATACATAAAACAGGATTTTTTCCATCTTACTTCTGTTTTGCTGCCTCCTTTTCAGCTTGATATCGAGTCCACTCCGCTTTTCGCTGGGCCACCTGTTCTTCGGTCATATCCGAGAAACCATAGATCAGGTCGGTTAGCTTTTGTGAACTGCGGTCGTATTCGTTGGTCATCGTAATGCATTCAGTCGGACAGACGACGGTGCATAGCCCGCAGTACATGCATTTGGCCATGTCAATATTAAATTTGGCTGGATAAAGGCGTTTGACACTGCCATCCGAGGTCTTGCCAATGGCTTCAGGCGATTTGATCGATTCGATTTCAATACAGTCTACGGGACAGGCCTTGGCACACAAGTCACACACGATGCAGTCGTCGATGTCAACCTGCAGCTGATAACGCGCAACATCGGGTATAGGCATCTTTTCGGCAGGATACTGTACCGTGACAATGCCATCCTGATTGTCAAAATAGTTATCCTTTTTGATATTTAGCTCCTGACGGGAACGCCGTGCGCCAAACAAGTGCCTGACCGTCAAAGACAAACCTTTGATCGCCGTACGAAATGCATGGGAAGCCGTTTTAAATATCATATCTTACGCAATAATTAAGATTCTCCAGATCGCGGAAATAGCCATGCAGAGAAAGGCCAAGGGTGTCAGCACCTTCCAGCAAAGACTCATCAGCTGATCTGCGCGAAGACGCGGCAGTGTCCAGCGAATCCACATTTGTATTCCAACAATAAATAGTGACTTGGCCAGAGTCCAAAAGATTCCCCAGACCAGACCACTGGTCCAGTCGGCGAGCCGCAGCGCACCGATATTGGGCAGCGGTGTGTTCCAACCACCAAGAAAAAGGACTACCCCCAGCATGGATACCAGAAACATCATTGCATATTCAGCCAGAAAGATAAAGGCGAATTGTATACCCCCATATTCTGTATGAAAGCCGCCGACCAATTCGGATTCCGCTTCGGGAATATCAAAAGGCGCACGGTTGCATTCGGCCAGTGTAGCAATGAAAAAGATAATGTATGTGACGATCAAGTGAGGGGCCTGAAAAATATTCCATGCAAAAATGCCACCGATCTCATTCACCTCCCAAAAACCCAGAAACTTGATACTGCCGTTGGTAGCAATACCCTGGTTTATCGTTATTTCATTGAGATTCAGAGTCTGTGTCAGCATGACAACAGTAATCAGGGAAAGACCGACAGGTATTTCATACGAAACCATCTGGGCGATAGCCCGCATGGAACCCAGTAAGGAATATTTATTGTTTGATCCCCAGCCCGCCATCAGAATGCCTAATGCATCAATGGAGATTATCGCCATGATAAAAAACAGACCGGTATGGGTATTTGCCGGTATAAAATCTTTGGCCCATGGGATGACTGCAAAGCCTGTAAATACCGCTACAAAGATGATGATCGGGGCTATGCGGAACAGAATTTTGTCTGCTGAAGCAGGGGTTATCAGTTCCTTTTGGAGCAGCTTGAGGATATCTGCTATCGTTTGTAGACTGCCGTATTTCCCCGTTTCCATTGGGCCGAGACGGTCCTGGACAAATCCGGCAATTTTGCGTTCGGCATATACTGCAAATAAGGTAAATGCTGCTATAAAGGTGAAGATAGCAATGGGAACCAAGATATGTAGTATAGAATCCAACAAGTCTTATTTATAATGATTTTTAATAAGCGTCCAATGAATACGCAAACTTAACGAAAAACAGGGAATTTAGATAAGGAAAAATTAAAATATACTTAACAAGTAGATTATTGTGACATATCCATAAAAAAAGCATCCCGGGAGATGCTTTTTTATGGATATAAATCGAAATCGGATTAGCGATTTGCAAATTCAACGTAGTCACGTTCTGTATGGCCAACGTATACTTGTCTAGGACGACCGATCGGCTCTTTGTTCTCACGCATCTCTTTCCATTGCGCGATCCATCCAGGAAGACGGCCTAACGCAAATAATACAGTGAACATATCCGCTTTGAACCCTAATGCACGATAGATGATACCCGAATAGAAATCAACGTTTGGATATAATTTTCTGTCGATGAAATACTGATCGTTCAATGCCGCTTCTTCTAGTTTTTTAGCGATATCCAATACAGGATCCTGAACACCTAGTTTTTCCAGAATATCGTCACATGCTTTTTTGATGATCTTGGCACGTGGATCAAAGTTTTTGTACACACGATGTCCAAATCCCATCAGACGGAAAGGATCGTTTTTATCTTTGGCTTTCGCCAGGTACTTTTCAGCGTCGCCACCGTCATTTTTGATTGCTTCAAGCATTTCGATCACTGCCTGGTTTGCACCACCGTGCAATGGACCCCATAAGGCATTGATACCGGAAGCAACAGAAGCATAAAGGTTGGCATTTGAAGAGCCTACGATACGTACAGTGGATGTCGAACAGTTCTGCTCATGGTCAGCATGCAGAATAAGTAGTTTGTGCATGGCATCGATAACGACTGGATCGAATGTTTTTTCATCGTTCACTTCGCCGAATAGCATGTTTAGGAAGTTGTCGATGTAACCTAAGTTGTTTTTAGGGTATACAACTGGATGGCCCAAAGATTTCTTTTGGATCCATGATACGATAGTCGGCATCTTAGCCAGTAAATTGATGATCGTCTGATCTTCTTCTTCGTCTGTTAAATTAGGATTTAAAGATTCAGGATAAAATGCAGATAGTGCACCGACCAGGCAGGACAGCTGTCCCATAGGGTGGGATTTAGATGGGAATCCGGCGAAGAAATTTTTCATGTCTTCGTGGATCATCATTTGTTTTTTGATGTCAGCTCTGAATTTTTCGAGCACCTCTTTTTTCGGAAGCTCTCCATAGATCAATAGATAAGCTACTTCTAAGAAAGTGGATTTTTCTGCTAATTGCTCGATAGGATAACCTCTATATCTCAATATTCCTTTTTCGCCGTCTAGGAAGGTAATCGCACTTTTAGTGGCGCCCGTATTTTTGTATCCCGGGTCTAAGGTAATAAATCCGCTTTGATCTCTTAATTTGGAAATATCAACTGCTTTTTCATTTTCAGTACCGACAATGACTGGAAGGTCATAAGAAGTGCCGTCTAAATTTATAGATGCTTTATCTGACATGTTTATATATTATCTTATATCTGATTTGTTATGCTAATCTCACAAATTTAACTATTTGAGATTTAAAATCGAAAGTTCTTTTCGAATTAAAATGACATGATTCCGTCATTTTGGATAATATCGACTAAATATTTACTCATATCAGCAAAGAATTTATTCAAATTTAACATTAACTTATTATGCTAAATATCAGTCAGTTTTTCGTTGGGCGACCTTTCCTTTGTCCTCATATCGGCCATTTTTGCCTGATCCAAAGAAGGGGATAACGACAAAGCAGACCAAGATAATGGACGTTAAGGTAAGAATACCTGTTGTCCAGAGGATTTTGCTGAAATTCTCAGCGTCCAGCAAGCGGATTCCCCATAAGCCCAGCAGAAAATATGTGGCGACAAATAGGATAACCAGAGTGAATAATATACCGAAGATGTATTTCATATGATATTATATTTTATTTAAGATCTGTTTTTTGAGGGTATCAAACTCCTCCTGAGTGATGATATTTTCGCGTAGCAGCAACTGTAGTTTTTGCAGTTTTTCGACAAAGTCTCCTTCTTGTTGGATGCTGTCTTTGATCTGGTCTTTTTCCAGGTTGAACTGCTTGCCCAATTCCATGCCCACCCCCAGTTGGGCACCTACTCCTGCCAGCCCGCCTTCATTTTTGGCTGCATCCCGAAGTGCACGCAATTTTTCGAGCTCCACATAGCTGAGGCCCGCCTGTGAAGCCGCCTGATTTTGGGTGCTCAGGTCAGCAATTTCACCAATGCGGCGCTGGGTGTTAGTGTCAAACTGAGTACCTAGGATCTTGAAGTCCGTGATGTGCAGACCAAGGTCTTTGAATTCTTGTTCGATCGCGGTTTTTATGTCGGCAGACAGACTTGAGAGTTGGCTGTCAATTTCATTATACCCCAGTTTTTTCTGTCCGATGCTGCTGATGATCTGCTGCGGAATGCGGTTGTTGATAATCTCCTGAATGGCCGCGGTGTCGACTGTATATTGATTGGCGACAATATTCGTGTAGAAATGTACAGGATCTGTGATGAGGTAGGAAAAAGTACCGTTAAGCCCCAGTTCTACAGGAAGGTTGTACTGAGGATCGATATATTTTATCGGGTTTCCTGTTCCCCAGGACTGGTTGACGATCGCTGCTGTACGGAAAAAATATATATATAGTTTGTGCTCCGACTCAAAGTTTTGCCTGAGCCTCGCCAGCGTTGTAAAAAACGGATGATTGTCCGTTTTTAAGTTGTATGTTCCCGGCTCGGTGAGCAGGTCTTCACTCTTTCCTTCGTAGACCAGAATACAGCCTTGCCCGGGAGCGAGAATCAGCTTGCTGGAGTTTTTGATCTCATTTCTTTCGGATGGAAATTTATACCATAATAATCGCGGGTCCTGATTTTTCCACTCAATGACCTCAGATAGCTGGTTGTTAAAAAGATTGAATAGTCCCATAATATTTAATTTATTGCGTCGAATTTGGGATTGTACCCTTCGAATTTATTGATTTGTTTGCCGCTTTGGTCAAAATAATAGTAGTCGCTGGAGCCTTTGACAATAAAGCCGTCTTTAAGCAGGCTGCCCTCGTCATCAATATACTTAAGTTCGGTCGGTATGGTCTGCTGTATGCGGCCTGTAGCGGCATCCAACAGCTGGAGCTGAAAAGGATCATCTTCCGCCGGTGTCGGTTTGTAGGCGATCAGCAGTGTTTTTTCATTGTAAGTAACGACCTTCGGCTGGAAGTAAAGCCGTCCCGGCGTCAGGTCGTTAAAGCTGAGCAGGCGGGCACCCTTAAATTGCCAGGGATTGATCAGTACCTTTTTGTAGGGGTCACGGTCCGTGAATATGCCCGATCCACCAAAGTCTTTATCCCAGGAAAAGCGTGGGCTGTCTTTTGGAAATCCATATTGATACTGATACCTGTATTGAATCAGCTGTATTTTCTCCTCCGGATAATAGCTGGATTTACTTGAAAACGTAAAGCCGGTTTTTGTTGTAGCATTTGGAAGTTTTTTCCGTCGCTCATCGTAAAGCTGCTTATCAGGTATGGCTTTGTTGATCAGTGGATAGTATGCCAGATTTTGTCCCTCATTATTGACGATCTGATAAGCAGAGCCGTAATCCGCATATTTAAACTCTACTTTGGCAATGCCAGTACTCAGGGCTGGCGCTGCCTTGACATAGTCCTCCAGCACACTCTTATAGGTCAGGGTCGATCGATCCAGCTGATAAATATATTTGGATTTAACAATAATATACAGATTCTGGTCTTCAAAGACCCGTAGTTGCACATCGCTGCTTGACAATTTGACCGGACTTTCCATCAAGGCTTTTACCCATTCTTTTTTGCCGGTCTTGGGATCAAACAGTCCTATATATACCTTATTGTCTCTACCTTCGTCGTGCATTGTGCGGAAGGTCCCTACATTGCCTACCAGTACCACGTGCGGTACGTTGTTCTTATCCAAAAATAAGGTGTTGCTCGCGTAGTTCCATTCCAGCGGATCCGTTTTTTCCGGCTCTTTCTTTTGGTTCGAAGGGCTGTAAGCCGAGTACGCTGGTTCGGATTTTTTGCTGAATATACCGCTGAGCACATTGATAAAAAACAGCAGCGCAACAAACCCGACGACAGCGAGCACAATGATGCGGAGGGCTTTGGACTGGTCCGGATGAGGACGTGGATAGTTATAGTTGTGGTTGATATTGATGTCGTCGCTATCCAGAAAGAATTCTGTGCCACAGCTGTTACATTTATAGTAATCCGGGCGCAGCGTGGTGACTTTAATACTGCCACAGTGGGGGCATTTGATCGCTTTGATGTTCTTGGCCATTTACTTTACTTGTATTTATCGATTCAGCCTGATCTCAGATTCTTTATTATATGGAATAACTGCAGTAATCCCTTCATTCTGATGACTGACTATGATTTCTGTCGCTGAAAGTTAGAATAAAAATAAACGTATTACAAATTTTCGGCCAGCCAACTCATATTCGTGGCGCATGAGTTTAAATACGCATGAAATGAGCAGGTTGTTTTTTCCACAGCGTAGAGACGCGATACGATTTTGATCATCAATGAAAAAAAAGAAAAATAGTTTTGATATCTACGAATTATTCGTAGATTAGTGAAAGATTAGTAATTGGAAGATACACAATGGAAAAATTAACAGCACAGGAAGAGCAGGCAATGCAATCCATATGGGCGCTCAACGGAGGTTTTATCAAAGAGATACTGGACAACATCAAAGGCGAGAAGATGCCTTATACCACATTGGCTTCTACCGTCAAGAATTTAGAGCGCAAGGACTTTGTGAAAGCGGTAAGGTATGCGAATGCCAAGCGTTATGAGCCTATTGTCAGCGAACAGGATTACAAAGCAAAGTTCATGAATTCCTTTGTGGGCGATTATTTTAAAAACTCGTATAAGGAGATGGTTTCTTTTTTTGTAAAGGAAGAAAAGTTGACCGCGGATGAGCTCAAGGAGATAATGGATATGATCAAAGACACTAAATCCAAATAGAATGGAAAGCTTACTGACCTACATCCTACAAGTCAATCTTTTGCTTGCGATGATCTACATCGGTTATACTGGACTCCTGAAGAGGTTGACGTTCTATACCTTGAATAGAGCCTATTTTTTGATCGGGGGCATATTTGCTTTCGTGTATCCCTTTTTGGATCTTAGGTCTCTTTTGCTGCAGCGCGGGCTGGATATGGGCGTGGTCGGTGAGCAGATTTCATTCTATATCACAAAGCCGGAGGTACAGGACAGATTGACGCTGGCCGGGCTCATAGAAATCGTTTTTATGGTAGGCGCAGCTATACTGCTGTTGAAATTTCTATTGCAGCTCATGAGCTTACTGCGGATTCATATGCATTCTACAGCAGACCAATGGCGGACTTATTTTTTCCGGAACGTATTGATTCCTATCGTTCCCTTTTCCTTCCTGAATAAAATCTATGTCAACAAGCAGCAGCATCTGGACGCGGAGCTGCACGATATTTTTAAGCATGAGGATATTCATGTGAAAGGCCTTCACAGTGTGGATATTTTATTGTTTGAAATGATATTGGTGTGTTGTTGGTAGAATCCTTTCGTCTGGCTGCTGCGCAGGGCCATTCGCCAAAATTTGGAGTTCCTGACTGATCAACGGGTGCTCGATAAAGGAATTGACCGCCAAACGTACCAATATAGCCTATTGAATGTGTCCAAAAAGGGCACTTCAATAGGATTGAGCAATCAATTTAATTTTAAACTATTAAAACGTCGCATTATGATGATGAATAAAAAAAGGTCGTCCAAAATAGAGTTGAGCAAGTATGGCTTTCTACTCCCGTTGTTTCTGCTTGCAGGAGCCGCATTCACGGTCAGCAGGGCGGAGCATAGCATCGAAGGGGTAGTCAGGCAGGCGAATGAAACCCCACTGATTGCGCTGCCCCAGGTGAATCCATTGGATTCTTTGCCTGACAGGTTGCCCGCTCACACTGGAACGCTACAAAAAAAGGAGCCGGCCGCAGATACGGTGAAGAATGATACCGTTCGTCATGTTGCTGGAGAAAATAACGATAAAGCGAGCGGATTAAAGTTAGTTGGTTTGGCTGGTCATGATCCCTTGCTGATGCTGGATAATGTGGTGATCGACAGAGAAAAGTTGAATGCGCTGGACCCGAATACAATTGAATCCATATCGGTTCTGAAAGATAAATCGGCAACTGCCATATATGGCGAGAAAGGTGAAAAGGGAGTCGTCTTGATTACAACGAAGACCGGCAAAAGTGCTGCTGCCGGCAGCGTGCATGGTAAGGTTTCGGGCCTTTTCCTTCAGAGCGATTCTACGCGTACGACAAAGGTGAAAACCGTAGGCATACCTACTAACGTTCTATATGTCATCGATGGTGTGAAAGCAAGTCCGGAGGAAATAAAAGAGCTGTCTCCCAACGATATTGAACATATACATGTTATTAAGGATGCTACCGCACAGGTAAAATATGGTCGGGACGGCAAAAATGGCGTCATCGAAGTAACGACAAAGAAATGGGCCAGACAACATCCGGATAAAGCCGGTAAAAGCGATAGCCGATTGCATACTGAAGGTAAGACCGCGGAAGATGTGGTGAAAGTAATCGACTATAAAAAAAATGACGAAGGAGATAAAGGTGGTACAGTGACAGTGGAGGGAAGACCCGGGACCGCGATGAACACTGGTGCTGCAGCTCCATTTGCTGCGAAAACAGCCAAAGGCGTGTTCGTCTCGCCGGGAAAGGAAGGCAAGACTGTATGGCTTGGCAGGCAATCTGCAATAGGGAAGCCATTGATCGTGGTCGATGGCAAGGTGGAGTCCGTGACATTAGATGATCTCAAACCTTCGGATATCCAGTCGGTGGAGGTGCTTAAAGACCGAGCTGCGACAGCGCGATTTGGTGCAGCTGGCGATAAGGGTGTTATTATGGTCACCACGAAGAAAAAAGCTGCCGGGATAAAAAAAGCAGAAGAAGCTGCTGAAACTTTGGATGGGAAGACAAAGTAAACGGTCAAAACCGAACTCGACACAGCAATAAGACCTGCTGCCGGCGTCAAGGGCGATAAAAGGTAGTAGCCAATCTAGATACAAGTAAGAGAGGCTTATCCCTCTCTTACTTTGTATTTAGATTGGTCATGGTCAGCTCAATCCCGATGTTGACAAAACTCTGGATCATTTTTACCGCATGATCAATTAATGCTGGCAATTCTGCCTGCTCTTCTTTGTCAAAAGGTCCCAGCACATAATCCACCTGTCTGCCCTTGGGGTAATTATCGCCGATACCAAAGCGCAGCCGTGGATACACCTGGCCACCACACAGTTGCTCGATGGATTTAAGACCGTTGTGGCCCGCACTGCTGCCCTTGGGCTTCATCCGTAATGAACCAAATGGAATGGCCAGGTCGTCCACGACGACCAGCACATGCTGAATGGGAACTTTGCACTGCTGCATATAATAATTGACCGCTTTGCCGCTTAAATTCATATAGGTGGTCGGCTTAATAACCGTGACGTTGTGTCCCCTTTGTTTAAATTCACTGTAATACGCCAGTTTTAATAACGAGAAACTGGCGCCAGCTTGTCTGACAAGCTCATCGGCTACCATAAAACCGATGTTATGTCTCGTATCGGCATATTCACTGCCAATGTTGCCCAATCCGACGATGAGGAAGTTCATATAGTTTAATTATTTTATCCTTATTGTTTAACGTATTCCTAAGCCGGTGGTGTTCACGGCTCCGGGCTACGGTCTGCTGCATATTGTCCCGAAAAGAGTAATCCAAGGTATAAAAATAGAAATTTAAATAAACAAAAAAGCACCGAATTTCGGTGCTTTCTGTAGTATTTGAAAATCTTGTCCAGATTATTTTTTACCACCTTTAGCTGCTTTAGCTGCTTCTTGTTCAGCTTGACGCAATGCACGTGACATGATTACGGATACGATAGTATCATCAGCGTTGTTTAATACTTTTGCATTTTCCAGCTGAACCTGAGCTACACGGTATGATTTACCAACTTCTAAGGATTCCATTGGTACCTCGATTTCTTGTGGCAAGTTTGCAGGTAATGCTTTTACGCGCAATTTACGCAATTTTTGAACTAGTTTACCCCCCATTTTAACGCCTGGAGAAGTTCCTGTCAATTTGATAGGAATATTTAATGATACTTCTTTGTCATCAAATAATTCCAAAAAGTCAACGTGAGTAACCTGGTCAGTCAATGGGTGGAATTGTGCGTCTTGAACGATAGCTCTTTTTGTCTGTCCGTCGATGTTTAAGTCAATGAAGATAACATCAGCCGTATAAAGAACTGCTTTCAAATCAGCTGCGGATACAGAAAGAGCGGTTTGTTCTTTACCTCCGTAAAGCACTGCCGGTACTAAACCTTGGTAACGCAATTCTTTTGCATCTCTTTTCCCTACGTTCTGTCTTACAGAACCGCTAATAGCAATTGATTTCATTTTTTAAAATTGTTTTTAAATGGTGGATGAACTATTCCATCCGTTAAATTTCTATAAATTTGAGGTGCAAAGATAGTATATAAATTTAAAAAGCAAAAATTAAAAATTGTATACTCCTTGCCAGGCCCCGTGTTTTACTCGACTTCGAACAGATCGGAGATCGATGTATGCTGATTTACGCTTTTGATTGCTTTTGCAAACAGGTCAGCGGTAGATAATACTTTAATTTTTGTTGACTGTTTGGCTTTCACAGGATCCAGCTGAATCGTATCTGTTACAATCATTTCGGACAGGGCCGAGTTTTCGATAGTCTCGTAGGCTTTGCCCGATAACACGGCGTGCGTACAAACTGCCCGTACAGAGCGTGCTCCGTTTTCCATGATCAGGGCCGCTGCCTTTGAAAGCGTGCCTGCTGTGTCACAGATATCGTCGATCAGGACCACATCCTGGTCAGTGACATCACCAATGATGGACATCGATTCGATTTCATTGGCACGCTTACGGCGTTTGTCACAGATAACAACTTCTGCATTGAAAAATTTGGCAAAGGTACGTGCTCTATAGGATCCGCCCATGTCCGGCGATGCAATTGTTAAATTGGGAAGCTTTAAGGATTTGATGTAAGGAACAAAGATGATGGATCCATCAAGGTGATCAACAGGAATATCGAAAAAACCTTGGATCTGCGCTGCATGCAGGTCCATCGTCATGATACGGTGGATTCCAGCTGCTGTCAGCAGATTGGCGATCATTTTTGCGCCGATGGCAACTCTCGGTTTGTCTTTTCGGTCCTGTCTTGCGAAACCGAAGTAAGGAACTACGGCCGTGATGTAATGCGCTGAAGCTCTTTTGGCCGCATCAGTCATCAACAATAATTCGAGAAGATTGTCAGTGGGCTGATTGGTCGACTGGATGATGAATACATCGCTTCCACGAACCGATTCGTTGTAGAATGGCTGAATCTCACCGTCACTAAAACGTGATAATGTTTTGTCTCCAAGAGGCTTCCCGTAAGATTGTGCGATTTTTTCGGCTAGTTCTGTGGTGCCAGAACCTGCAAATAGTTTAACCGTGTTGAATTGCAAAGGCATGGTTTTGTATATTTATGTTGGGTTATTGTATTGTCGCTTATTCAATATTTTATTCCCTTATTTTTTAAAGCTAAACATTAAAAAAAATGGATTGTTTTCACAATCCATATACTGTTAACTTTAAAAGTTGTCCGACCTGGATTCGAACCAAGACTAAATGAACCAAAATCACTTGTACTACCCTTATACTATCGGACAATGTCGCTAATAAAAGTCAACGTTTCCGTCTTTTTCTTTTTGACGACGCAAAGATAGAGATTTGTTTTAAAAATCAAAATTGGAATTTAAAAAAATCTAACCCTTTTATAAACAATAAGCCTTGCATATAACGCAGAAAGGCTTGCATTTGCAAGCCTTTCTGCTGTTGTTGTCCGACCTGGATTCGAACCAAGACTAAATGAACCAAAATCACTTGTACTACCCTTATACTATCGGACACTCATCCTGCTTGTCTTATCCACAAGCGTTCCGGATTTGATGTTGCAAATATACGGACAATTCTTATTTCTGCAAATAAAAATGTGCTTGAATATGTATTGGGCTTGATTTTCAAAGAAATAATTTTTGTTTTTATCCCAAAGATATTCCGGCTGCCGACATTTTTTCGGGCAAGATGTGTTAAAAAATCAGAATAAAGTTCATTTCTTATCAACTAATCCTTATTTTCGAGCCGTATTATATATATACTTTTACAGTTATCATTTTATGAACTATACTAAAATCAACAATCTTTTAGGATGGATATGTGCGCTCATTGCAACGGTAGCGTATATCATGACAGCCGAACGATCGACGAGCTGGTGGGACTGTGGTGAGTTTATCGCTTCAGCCTTCAAACTTCAAATTGTGCATCAGCCGGGAGCTCCCTTATTCTTGATGATCCAGAACATCTTCTCAAACCTTGCGGGTGGTGATGTGACACGGATCGCTTTCTGGATGAATGTGGGATCTGCTGTATGTAGCGGTCTGACGATCTTGTTTCTGTTTTGGACCATCACTGCGCTGGCCAGGAAGATCATCGTAAAAGGTGCTGATGAATCGTTTACAGCAACAGATCTGATCAAAATATTTGGCTCTGGAGCCGTAGGCGCGCTGGCTTATGCCTTCACAGATACGTTCTGGTTTTCTGCAGTCGAGTCAGAGGTGTACGCCATGTCTTCTCTTTGTACTGCTGTGGTATTTTGGGGTATCCTGAAGTGGGAGAACCACGCGGATGAGCCCGGCGCTGACCGCTGGCTGATTTTCATAGCCTATGTGATGGGCCTTTCTATCGGGGTGCATTTATTGAACCTCCTGGTCATTCCGGCAATTGCCCTGGTCATCTACTTCAAACGTACAAAAACAGTGACTTCCTCAGGGGCCACCAAGGCATTCTTCATCGGTGTGGTGGTGCTTGCCCTGATTTTGTGGGGGATCATCCAATATACTGTCAAGGCCGCGGCTTATTTTGACCTGTTCTTTGTCAATAGCCTGGGACTGGGCTTTGGAACGGGCTTCAATTTCTTCCTGATTCTGGTCGTGGCGCTTTTTGTTTACGGCATCTGGTATTCGATCAAAAAGGTCAAACCGATGCTGAACCTAATTTTGGTCAGTACCGCTTTCATCGTATTTGGCTATAGTTCTTTTGCCATGATCATGGTACGTGCCAAAGCAAATCCGACATTAAATAACAGCGATCCAGATAATGCCTTTTCGTTTGTGAGCTACTTGGGACGTGAACAATATACAAGTGAGCCACTATTAAGTGGTCCCACGTTTGACGCGCAGGTGGTCGATGCTACACCGACTTACACTTATAGAAAAGATAAGGACAAGTATACAAAGGTCGAAAACGGTATGGATTATAAATACGATAAAACCATGTTCTTTCCGCGGATCTATAGCAATAGAGACGGGCATGACGGGTATTACCGTGATTACCTGAAAATTCCTGAAGGGCAATCTCCGACGTTCGGGGATAATATGAAATTCTTTTTCAGCTATCAGATCGGACATATGTACGGACGTTATTTCTTGTGGAATTTTGCGGGCCGTCAAAACGATCAGCAGGGGCAGGGCTCCTTTACTGAAGGCAACTGGATCTCGGGTCTGAAGCCGGTGGATCAGATGCATGTGGGTGGTCAGAATGCGATCCCGGATTCGTTGAAAACAGACCCTTCCAACAATAAATACTATTTCCTGCCATTGATCATCGGTCTGATCGGCGCCTTCTGGCACTTCGGCAAGCGGCAACGTGATGCCGGGATTGTGGGATTATTGTTTTTCTTTACGGGACTTGCCATTGTGCTCTATCTGAATCAGAGCCCACTGCAGCCCCGGGAACGTGACTACGCCTATGCAGGTTCATTCTACGCTTTTGCCATCTGGATCGGACTGGGGGTATTTGCTATCGCGGATTACCTGAGCAAGAAGGTGGACGGCAAAGTTGCAGCTGGGCTAGCTACAGCTGCCTGTTTGCTCGGCGCTCCGGTATTGCTGGGATTCCAGAACTGGGATGACCATGACCGCTCGGAGAAAACAACGGCACGTGATCTGGCTAAAAATTACCTGGCTTCCTGTGCACCCAATGCCATTTTGTTTACCTATGGCGACAACGATACCTATCCATTATGGTATGTGCAGGAAGTAGAAAATTATCGTCCGGATGTACGCGTTGTGAATCTCAGCCTGCTGAGCTCCGACTGGTATATGCGTCAGATGAAGCAAAAAGTGAACCAGGCGGACGGTCTACCGATCAACATTGATGATGAGAAATTCAAAAAAGGCGTCCGTGAGGTTCTTTACTATCAGGATATGCAGGTTCCGGGACACGTAGACCTGGATCTGGTGATGCAGATCTTGTTGTCCGATGACCAAAAGAACAAGCTGGAACTGCGTGGTGGTAAGTTTGAGAACTTCCTGCCAACCAAAAATTTCAGCCTTCCGGTCGATAGAGAAGCTGTTATCAAAAATAAGGTGGTTCCAAAAGCATGGGAAGAGTCCATCGTAGATACGATGACCTGGACATACAATAGAAATTATGTATCGAGAGCGGAGCTGTCGATCTTGAATGTATTGTTGAATAACAACTGGAAACGCCCGATTTATTTCGCAGCAACCGTGCCGAACGATAACTACCTCGGTCTGGACAAATATTTGGTGCAGGAGGGATTCGCCCTGCGTTTGATGCCGATCAATGCGCCTGCAGGTGCAGAAGGTACATTGGTAGATACGCAGGCTGCCTACAAAGATATCACGACCAAATATCAGTGGGGAAATATGGCAAATGCTTCTTATCTCGATCCCGAGTCGTACCGGATGATCACCATGATCACCAATACGGTGATGGGCGGTACAGCTACTCAGCTGATGGTGGAAGGACATAAAGATGAGGCTCGCAAGGTCGCGGTGGAGACTTACGAGAAAATGCCGAAACGTGTCTATCTGATGCGTGATGTCTTAGGTTACATTCCGATTATCAACGTATTGTATGAAACGGGTGAAAATAAACGCGCAAACGAGATTGTCAGCCGCAACCTGAAGTTCATTACTCAAAATATGCGCTGGTATCAGGATATTGCACAGAGCAAACCTGAACTCGAATATTCCAATATCGGAACGGCATTGCGGGCTTTGGGTGCTTACAAGAGCATTCTGGCTTCGACCTCAGAAAAGCAGCTGCTACAGCAGGTGACTGACCTGGAGAAATCGTATAAACAGCAATATGGTGTAGAGTAATTGTCAACCACCCATTGAGCTGGAAGAGCTGTCTTTACATGCAAGCTGTTCAAAAAATAATACTTTTTTGAACAGCTTGTGGGAAGGACAGCTCTTTTTTTTCGACCTGCCTGAGTGAAAACCGCTTCTCCAAGCTGCTGCTGATTGTAAAATATGAGCAATTTTTTGAATATTTTTTCTTAGCTTAACGGCATTAAACCAACCTGATTGCATGATGAGGTGTCTGGGCTCATAAAACGCTTATATTTAGGAGCATGAAGCCGATCAGCGTCGTTACCCGAGGGGGGCAAGTTCGTTTATACCAATGAAGGCACTGAATACATAACTGAATATGAAACGTCAACTGAAATTGTGGGACGCTGTTATGCTGGTCATGGGATCTATGATCGGTAGTGGGATTTTTATTGTGTCGAGCGACATGATGCGGCAGCTGGGCTCCGGATATTGGCTGGCGGTCGTATGGTTGCTGACTGCCGTCGCGACGGTTGCTGCAGCAATCTGTTATGGTGAATTGTCTTCAATGTATCCCAAAGCCGGCGGACAATATACCTACCTTACGGAGGTTTTTGGCAAGCCAGTTGGATTTTTATACGGCTGGAGCTTGTTTACCGTGATTCAGACCGGTACCATAGCGGCCGTAGCGGTGGCCTTCGGTAAATTTACGGCCTACCTGATTCCACAGCTGAACGATGCTGCTCCTTTGTTTCAGCGCGGGGAGTTCAAAATTACCTGGATTCAGGTGCTCGCCATGGGTATCATCCTGTTGTTAACTTACATCAACACGAGGGGCATTAGAAGTGGCAAGTCGGTACAGTCCTTTTTTACTTCGGCAAAAATTATCGCCCTGGTATTGTTGATCGTCGGTGGGTTATTTTTGATTCGGGAAAATCATTTTTCGGAGAATATGGCCTATGGCTGGGATTCTTTTCAGAACCTGAAAGGCGAGGGCTGGGCAGCTATTTCGGGAGGTACATTAATGGGGGCGCTGGCAGCAGCTATGGTGGGATCGGTGTTTAGTAGCGTTGCCTGGGAAAATGTGACCTTTGTGTCGGGCGAAATTGTCAATCCGCAGCGCAATGTGGTCCGTGCACTCGTGATCGGTACCAGTCTGGTGATGGTCTTATATATCTGCTGCAATATTATTTACCTATCTGCGCTGAGCCGCGAAGAAATTGCTTTCGCCGCCAATGACCGGGTCGCTATTGCGGCAGCTGAAAAGATGCTGGGGCATGCGGGGACCATCGCGATGGCTGTGCTGGTCATGATCTCCACATTCGGCTGTGTCAATGGACTTGCCCTATCGGGAGCCCGGGTCTTTCAGACCATGGCCAAAGATGGCTTATTTCTTAAACAGGCAATCCCCAACAATAAATTTGATGTGCCGGCCCGGTCCTTGTGGCTACAGGGCATCTGGGCATCTCTGCTCTGTCTGAGCGGACAATATGGTAATTTGCTCGATATGATCTCTTTTGTGATCGTCATCTTTTACATGATCACGGTACTCGGCGTGATTATACAGCGGGTGCGCAAGCCGACACTGGAGCGGTCGTACAAGACTTTTTTATTTCCCCTGACGCCGCTGCTCTATCTGCTTATCGGTACCATATTCTGTGTGCTGCTGATCATTTATAAACCTCAATATACCTGGCCGGGCTTTATTCTGGTCCTGATCGGCCTGCCCGTTTACTTTATCGCGCGTGGAAAGATGAACGGGAGAGGCAGCGTGTAGCAGTGAGGATGTAAGAAAACGGAGTGGGAGCAGCCTGTTCATGAAATTAATTGGCGGGGAGCCTTAAATTTTTGTTGAAAAAAGTGTAGCTTTGCTCAAACATTCCCATAATGAAACAGTCGATCTTATTAGACGGACCAAAATTTCAGATCACCATTCAAAGGCTATGTCGTCAGTTGATTGAGAATCATGGTGATTTTTCAAATGCCGTCGTCATAGGTATTCAACCCAGAGGAACTTTCTTAGCGCGGCGTATTGTCAAGGAGCTGCAACAGATGATCGGAAAAGATATTCTGGTCGGCGATCTGGATATCACATTTTACCGAGATGATTTCCGGACTAAAGGTAATGCCGGTCCCATACTCGCCAATAGCACAAATATCAATTTTATCGTCGAAGGTAAAGATGTCATTTTTATTGATGACGTACTCTGGACCGGACGCACAATCCGTGCCGCGATGGATGCGGTGCAGGCTTTTGGCCGGGCACGGCGAATAGAACTGCTTGTCCTGGTCGACCGTCGCTTTTCCAGACAGATTCCCATACAGCCTGATTATATTGGTATACAGGTGGATTCTATCGACTCACAGAAAGTTATTGTGAACTGGAAGGAGTCCGAAGATCAGGATAGCATAACCTTGATCACCGAGAAGAAAACGTCTGGTAATGACTAAGATCGGTCTGGTCTATGGCCAACCATCCAGACAATTTTAGACAACAACAAAGTGCTCCGCCACAGTCCGATAAAACTTCCGGAATCAACACAAGGAGCCTCGTCAATTGAAATGATTAGTAAATACTTGAATACACTATAAGATGTCAGCTGCAGCAGAACAATTAAGTACTCGCCATTTGTTAGGAATTAAAGATCTAAATGAAAAAGATATTCAATTAATCCTGGATACAGCGAGTAATTTTAAAGAAGTATTAAACCGGCCGATCAAAAAAGTTCCCTCCCTACGGGATATTACGATTGCCAATGTGTTTTTTGAAAATTCAACGCGCACGCGGCTTTCATTTGAGCTTGCAGAAAAAAGACTTTCGGCTGATATTGTCAATTTTGCGGCTTCGTCCTCTTCCGTGAGCAAAGGGGAAACCTTGATCGATACGGTAAACAACATTCTGGCGATGAAAGTCGATATGATCGTGATGCGGCATCCTTACGCAGGAGCGGGCGTGTTTTTGAGCAAACATGTCAATGCGCAGATCGTGAATGCTGGCGACGGCGCACACGAACACCCGACCCAGGCCTTGCTCGATTCCTTCTCCATCCGCGAACGCTTTGGCGATGTCGCCGGACGTAAGGTGGCCATTATCGGAGATATCACACATTCGCGTGTCGCACTCTCCAATATCCTGTGCCTGCAAAAACAGGGGGCTGAAGTGATGGTCTGTGGCCCGACGACACTGATACCTAAACATATTACCTCGTTGGGTGTAAAGGTGGAACATGATCTTAGAAAAGCACTGAACTGGTGTGATGTGGCTAATATGCTGCGTATTCAGCTGGAACGTCAGGATATCGCTTATTTCCCCTCACTGCGGGAATACTCGATGCTTTACGGATTAAATAAAGAAATTTTGGATTCGCTGAACAAGCCAATCACCATCATGCACCCGGGACCGATCAACCGTGGTGTGGAAATCACCTCTGATGTAGCCGATAGTGAACACTCCATTATCCTGGATCAGGTGGAAAATGGCGTGGCAGTACGGATGGCCGTATTGTATCTATTGGCCGGGCAGCGCGGCTAAAGGCCGTAATGATGCGAGATCAACGGAAGTGACCAAGGTATAAGGTGATGAAGGGACCAACAAGACGATGCCTGACTTTATTTTTGGTCGGGCATATTTTTTGTGCAAAATTTCCGTTATAATACAGGGTTATTCACAGATGTTAATAACTTTTGGGCAAAACATCTCAATTAAAGTATAATTTAGTAACATGAATAAATCTATCTCCGCACAAGCCGGAGATTTGGATTGATTTTCAATATTTTCCCCCGATGTATAGGTTACACGGGAAAGGGAAAAGGACGGCGAAGTGTGCGTCATGCAGATTATCGCCGTTTGAGGAGGGATTGATTTACATTTGCAGATAAACAACATATTAAGGTTTCACATATTATGTATAAGAAGATTTACCAGGTGGGAGTTGCATTAAGTGTTATGGCGACGCCAGCATTAGCGCAACAGACAGAATGGCAACAAATCAACAAGGCGTACAAAACCGGAATGGAATTGTATGAGCGCGGAAAATTCAGTTCTGCCTCAGCGCAGTTCGATCGTGTGGAAGCCTTGCGGACCAAATCCAACTTACAGTTGGACGAGACAGAAGAACTCTCCTTGCTGAAAGAAAACGTACGGTATTATCAAGCGGTATGTGCGCTTGAATTGGGCGAATCAGATGCCGAAAACCGTTTCTTAAAATACATCAAAGATTTCCCCGTCAGTGCAAATTCAAAAGCTGCCTATTTTCAGATCGGTAAATCGTATTACGCCAAAAAGGATTACAGCAAAGCGATCGAATGGTTCACCAAGATCGACAGTAAAAACCTTGCAGGTAAGGAAAATGTAGAATACCGCTTTAAATTGGGCTATGCTTCTTTCATGACCAAGGATTACAAAACGGCCAAGCCTTTGTTTGAGGGATTGAAAGATCAGAAAACCGAGTTTCAGGAAGCCTCGATCTATTACTACGCTTACTTGTGTTATTTAGATGCCGAATATAAAACTGCTTTAAACGAATTTGAGCGCTTAAATGGTTCAAAACAGTTTGAAAGCAGCTATCCGTACTACATCACTGCATTGTATTTCTTGGATAAGCGCTATGATGACGTATTGGATTATGCCCTTCCGATTTTATCGCGTACCAAACAGGAAAATGAAACGGAGATGTTCCGTATCATTGCTGCAACGTATTTTATCAAGGGCGACCTGAAAACATCTAAAGACTACTATGATAAATTCCAGGCGCAGGACCAAGGTAAGACACAGAATAATCAGGATAGCTACCAGATCGGTTATATTGCCTACAAACTGAAGGATTACGACAAAGCGATTGCCGAGCTGGAGAAGATGACTGAGCCGGATGCCTATTATCAGTCGGCGATGATCACCCTGGGTGACAGCTTCCTGAAAAAAGGAAATAAGCAGTCTGCCCGCAACGCATTCTTTAGAGCTTCCAAATTGGACTTTGATCCGGCGATGAAGGAAGAAGGTTTGTTCAATTATGCAAAGCTTTCTTACGAATTGGAATTTCATCAGGTGGCCTTGGCTGCTACACAGGAATATTTGAAGACCTATCCAAAATCACGCCGTCAGGAAGAAGCAAAAACCTTGCTGGCAGAAGTGTTGCTGAGCACGAAAAACTACCGCGATGCGGTGGACATCCTGGAATCCATTCCAAAACGTGGAAAAGAAGCTAATGCAGCCTACCAGAAGGTAACGTACTACCGTGGTCTAGAATACTACAATGAGCGTGCATTTGAAAATGCGATATCCATGTTTATGCGCTCTGAACAACATCGTTATGATGAGGAGATCTATGCGCTCTCCACGTACTGGAAAGCCGAAGCGATGTACGAAGTCCGCAAATATGGTGAAGCGGTGACCAATTTCAATAAATTCTTACGTTTGCCGGGAGCCAGCAAAACAGATGTATACGGCTACGCAAACTATGCGCTGGCGTATGCTGCTTTCCGAAATGGCAACTACAATACCGCGGCCAACTATTTCGAGCGCTTCCTGGCTTCCGGTGGTTCAAAAGGATTGGAGATCAACACGCGTAACGATGCAATCGCCCGTCTCGGGGACTCCTACTTCTCTTCGAAAAACTATGGCAGAGCACTCACAGAGTACAACAAGCTGATTGCATCCAAAGCACCGAGTCAGGACTATGCGCTGTTTCAGCGGGGAATTATTCAAGGATTGCAGGGCGACAATAACGGCAAGATTGCCACGCTAAATGCAGTGATCGCACAATTCCCGAATTCAAATTATGCGGACGATATCGCTTTTGAGATCCCGTATACACGTTTCTTAATGGGAGAAAGCGAGCAGGCAATTGCCGGACTGCAAAGCATGGTAGAGAAGTATCCGCGGAGCAGCTATGTACCGCGTGCGCTGGTCACTATCGGTTTGGTGCAATACAATCAGGACAATAACGATGCTGCTTTAGCGACCTTCCAACGGGTTGTGGATCAATATGCGTCTACAGAGGAGGCCAAGCAAGCGATGCGGTCTATCGAGAATATTTATCTGGACAAAGGGGATGCCACCGGCTACATCAAATATGCGACAGGTACCAATCTCGGCGATCTTTCAAAATCAGAACAGGATGCGCGCACCTTCTCCACAGCGACTACTTTATTCTCCCGCGGCAATTATCAGGGCGCTGTCGAGGCTGTCAATGCCTATTTCGATAAATTCCCGAAACCGAATCAGGAGAAATATGCACGTTTTGTGCGTGCGGAAAGTAATGCTGCCTTAGGCAATATCGACGACGCATTGCACGATTATAATATTATTCTGAATGACTGGACTTCGCCTTATACCGAACGGACACTGATTTCGGTATCAAATCTCTATCTGAAACAAAAGAAATATAATGAGGCGACGCAATTGCTGAAGAAGCTGGAGTTAACCTCAGAGTATAAGGCTAATTATGGCTATGCGATTAATAACCTGATGGTTTCTTACTATCAGATCGGAGATTATAAAGAAGCGTTGAACTATACCAACGCCGTGAAAAACTACGAGAAATCTTCGGAAGAGGAAATTGCGAATGCCTACCTGTATGCTGGTAAATGTTATGTCAAACAGAATAAGAAGACTGAGGCGATGAAAGAATTTAGCCTCGCAGCCTTGAAGAGCCGTACCGTATTTGGAGCTGAAGCCAAATACAATGTGGCACTGCTCCAGCTGGAAAACAAGCAATATGACGCTTGTATCAAGACAGCCATGGACCTGTCGGACAATTTCTCTTCTTATGAATATTGGGTAGCGAAAAGCTTTATCACCATGGCTGATGCCTATGCAGGTAAGGGAGATACGTTCCAGGCTAAAGCGACATTAGAATCAATTGTGGATAACTACGAGGCGAAAGACGATATCTTGCCTGCAGCAAAAGAACGTCTAAATAAATTGAACAACAAAAAGAAATAGGATACAATGAAGAAGTTGCAAAATAGAAATGTGAAGAAATATACCTTAGCAGCGCTGTTGATGGGCGTGGGATTGAATTCTTTTGCACAGGAAACGGGCAAAAAGAATGATCCTGAAAAACCGGTCACTATTGATTCTTTTGATGTTGTTCGCGATTACAAGCCGATCCTTGCTGATGCGGTAAAAATTCGTCGTAGCCCTGATATGACCAACAAGCGGGAGTACCAGCCCAAATTGTCTTATGGTAATATCATGGATAAGAAATTGGACATTAATACAGGTCTGAAGCAGCTGAATGTGCAGGAGATCCCTTTCGCACAGCCTTTTGAACAGAGCAGTAACTACGTCAAATTTGGTATTGGTAACTACAATTCGATCCTGGGCGAAGCTTACCTGGCGTCCGAGCAATTTGAAAATACACGTTTCGGCTTATTTGCAAAACATCTGAGCCAGAAAGGAAATATCGAAGGACAGAAGTTCAGTACACAGGATGTGGGTATTTTCGGGCGTCGTGTGCTCGATGCGGTTACGGTAAAGGGGACAATAGGGTACAACCGTTATGGTACCAATTTTTATGGTCAGACCTTTGATCAGACAGGGCAGACCCTGCTCAATACCGCGCCGGATAAACAAACCTTTACCGATATTTACTTAAATGGCGAACTGTCCAGCAATGCCGATCCGAAAAATGAGCAGGCCATGAGCTATTCGGCAAAGGTCGATGGTTACCTGTTCAAAGATGCTTATCAAGCAAAGGAGAATTCAATCGCATTATCAGGATACTTAAATAAGCGGATGAGCGCATTTAATGTTGGGGCGAATGTGAGTGTCAACATGAATAATGTGACCAATGAAAATGATACCGCCAACGTAAAGAACAACCTTTTGTTGCTCAATCCCTATATCCGCTTTAAGGGTGATAATTATAACGTGACTCTTGGAGCCAACCTGACTTCGGAGTTTGGTGACGAATCCCGTTTCAATGTATTTCCATCTGTGGAGGCAGATTTTTCTTTGGCGCCAGAATACATCTCTTTATTCGCCGGCGTGAATGGGAATGTTAGACAGGCATCTTTCCGTAATTTTGCGAAAGAGAACCCATACCTGGCACCTAATGTGCGGATCGCCAACTCAATAGAAAAACTCCATGTATATGGTGGACTGAAAGGAAATGCAGGCGCTACATTTGGGTATAAAGTGAAAGTCTTCTACAAACAGATCGAAGGATTGCCCCTGTTTAAGAACAGTGCGTTTGGTGGCAGTCAGGAAGGCTATATCCCGTGGGCTTTTGATGTGGTGTATGATGGCATGATCAATAAAGCAAAACACATGGGCTTGGAAGGGGAGATCAATGTACGTCTTTCGCAGCTGGTTAATCTAGGTGGTAAAGTGTATATTGATGATTATAATCTGAGTGACGAGGAGGAAGCCTGGGGCTTACCTAAATTTAGGTTGCAGGCCAATGCACGTTTCAATATTTCGGACAAGTTTTTTGTGGATGCCGAGCTTTCGAGCCAGGGCAATACCTACGCGTATGTGTATGACTACGCCGCGGACGGCAGCCGTGTGTTGGATAACAACGGAAATGCAGTAGGGCGAAAAGCAACAATAGCGTCTTTTGCTGATTTAAGTGCCGGCGCTGAATACCGGATCAAAAAGCAATTCGGTGTCTTCGTCAAGGCAAACAACATTTTCGGAAAGGAATACGAACGTTATATGTATTATCCAAGACTGGGCTTCAATGTAATTGGCGGTCTTAATTATTCTTTTTAACGAATTAAGATTATAAATTTGCATTTTAAATTGTAGAACAATGAATCTAGGCAAAAACATCAATAGTTTATTAAGACGCTATGCGGAAGTATACGTGCCGGGAATAGGTGTGTTCAAAAGAATCCATTCGCCTGCGCAGTTTGATAAACAGAACAATGTGTTTTTGCCACCTATCTCGTATGTGGAGCTCGACTACTCTGCACAGCATGGCTTCAATATGGTCCATTACATCCAACAGCAGGAAAACCTGGGGTTGGGACAGGCACAGCAGATTGTGGATGAAGCTGTCGCTGCGTTGCGTGACGAGCTGGGGCAGTTTGGACAGGCAAAACTGGATGATCTGGGACTTCTGATCAGTTATGGTACCAGTTTGGTGTTTAAGCCGCTGGATCTCTCAGGTTTCAATTTTCAGCCTGTGGTGAATCTGGCCGGACCTGATATTGAGACGGTTATTCCGGCTCTTGAGGAAGAGCATGTCGCCTCAACGGATACACAAGACGGAGAACGGGATGTAGAGCCAGAATCTACCGAGTCGGAAGACACCGGTATTGATCCGCAGCCCTTAACGGCTGAAGGCAACGCGGAGGTAGCAGAGCAATCGCCTGCTGCCGATGACGATGCGGTTGCGGAGTCTGATGGACCAGCGGATGTAATCGTGGAGACGGCTACAACCGAACCTGCCGTTGTGGAGCTGGAGGATAGTGTTGCACAACAGGCTAATGACACATCGGGGGAGCTGAGAAAGGAGCAAGGAGCAATTGCAACCGCAAATGCTGCATACACGCCCAACATATATGAGGAGGAACCGCGCAACTCGAACGCGATCTGGTATTGGCTCACTGCTGCCATTGTGCTGGTCATGCTGGTTGTCGGGGTGCTTTATACGAATCCGGGACTAAAACACACACTATTGGGCGGCCCAACGCCTGCAAAAGCTACTGTGGACAGCATTGGCCAAAAGCGCAATGCGACCGTTCTGGATTCTGCATCGCAGGTGCTGGCGACGGATAGCCTAAGACAAACCGACTCCCTGGTTAGCACCGCCGCTGATTCCGCGAAGGCCGCTACTGGTACGGTATCGGCCAGCAAAACAGTGGATAAACCGACCGTACTTCAGGCAGATCCGGTAATTAAAGAATCCATACCGCTTGCACAGCCAAAATATCAGCTGGTCATTGGTTCCGCCAAGACCATGGTCCAAGCTGAACAAGAAGCCAAGCGACTCCGTGAGATGGGGTATAAAACAGCGCGTGCCGTGGAAGGAAAAACAAAAAAGAGTAGAAAAAAAGTCATCTTGAATGCGTACATGACCAAGGAGGAGGCTGACCTCGCCCGTAAATCTGTCGAGAAGAAAATCAAAGATGCCTGGGTAGAAACATTATAGAACTTATATAAAACTATTAATAATTATGTCATTAGTACAGGATACAGCAAGGACTGCTGTGGATACGTTTAATCAAGCTGCGCAACAACCATTACCTGCCGCCGCAAGTACAGAAAACATGAGTTTGATCGATATGATGATCAAGGGGGGATGGATTATGATCCCGATACTTTTATTGTTTTTCATTGGATTAGTCATCTTTTTTGAGCGCTATCTGACTATTCGCCGCGCTGCAAAATACGATAACAGTCTGATGTCCCAGATCAAAGCAAACGTACTGTCGGGCAACCTGGACTCTGCCTTGGCTGTCTGCCGTTCGAGCAATTCAGCATTGGGACGGATGTTGCAAAAGGGCTTGCTGCGTGTGGGCAGACCGATCAAAGATATTGAGGGAGCCATCGAGAACGTCGGCAAATTGGAAGTTGCCAAATTGGAGAAAAATATCAACATCTTGGGTATTATTGCGGGTATCGCTCCGATGCTCGGCTTCGTGGGTACCATTTTTGGGGTAATTAAAATTTTCCATGAAGTAGAGCTGGCAGGTGGTATCGATATCGCATCGGTATCCGGTGGTCTATATGTGAAAATGGTGTCTTCGGCTTCTGGTCTTGCCGTAGGTATCCTGGCATATCTGGGCTATCATATTTTAAATATGATGGTCGAGCGCTTGATTTTACGTATGGAAACTGATGCAGTAGAATTTATTGATTTATTGGATGAACCCGGAAGATAATGAATTTACGAAGTAGAAAAAATAAACCATCTGCGGAGGTACACACGTCGGCGTTAAATGACATCATGTTTTTCCTGATGTTGTTTTTCCTGCTGGCTTCCGCTGTGTCAAACCCTCAGGTGGTCAAACTATTGTTGCCAAAGTCCAGTGCCGGTGAGCAGTCGGTTGCAAAAAAGACGATCACGGTATCCATTACTAAAGACCTGGGCTATTTTATTGACAAAACGCCTGTTCCCATTGAGGGCCTGGAAGCGGCTGTACAGGCGCAGATGGCAGGTGGCGAAGAGCTGACAATCATGCTCTATGTCGATAGCACGGTGCCGATTCAGAATGTGATTTCTGTGATGGATGTGGCCAATCGTTTGAAAGTGAAAGTGGTATTGGCAACCGAACCTAAAAAAGATAAGTAACATTAAACTTTTTTGAGGTTTGTTGTTCATAGGTTAATATAGGAGATTTATACAATGAGATACCATCTTCAGCACGAAGAAAACAACTTCCCCAAAGCCTTGGGATTATCGACATTGGTCATGGCTGCATTGCTCCTGATCGGCTTTTTTGTCGTTTTCAAAGCGCAGGCGCCCGACGAATATGGTATGGGCGGCATGATTGTCAATTATGGTACGGCTCCCGAAGGTATGGGCGATGACTACATGAGTGTCGAGGAGCCGTCCGTGGACCCGAATGCCAATAATGAACGTCCAGACCGAATTGACCCGGTAGAGACACCGACACCTACGCCGACGCAGCAGGTCGCTGAAAAAGTAGTGGCTACGCAGGACATGGAGGAAGCGCCGGCAGTCACAAAGACGGAAAAGAAAGTAGAGTCGAAAGCAACAGAAACAACCAAACAAACTAAAGAAGTAGCTCCACAGGCCAATGCCAAAGCTCTTTTCAAAGGCAATAAGAATAATGGAAAGGGAGCGGGAGACGGCACAGGTACAACTCCGGGAAATCAGGGCTCGAAATTGGGCGACCCTCTAGCCAGTAATTATGGTGAAGGGGGATCTGGATATGGCAATATGATGCTATCGATTGAAAACCGGAGCTTTACGCAGCGACCAAGTATCGACGATAACGGACAGCAGGCGGGAAAAGTAGCCGTCGAATTTAGAGTGAATAAACAGGGCATCATTACCTATGCGCGTGCAGGAGTCAAAGGGACGACCATCACGGATCCCTCACTGCTGGAGAAATGTGAACGTGCGGTGCGAGGAGCACGGCTAAATCAATTGCCTAATGCCCCTGACTCCCAAACAGGGCGGATTGTCTTCAATTTTAAATTACGTTAAAAACATTCAGATGAATGCTTATAAAGAGGCAATCGAGTATCTGTATACTCGATTGCCTATGTTTACAAGGGATGGTGCCTCAGCCTTTAAAAAAGACCTTGACAATACCATCCTATTATGTGATGCGCTCGGTAACCCGCAGCAAAAATTCAAAACGATACATATTGCCGGAACCAATGGCAAAGGATCTACCTCCCATATGCTTGCCGCGATTCTGGCGGAGGCGGGATATAAGACCGGGCTCTATACCTCACCACATCTGCTGGACTTCAGAGAACGTATCCGTGTCAATGGTGTAATGTGCGAGCAGCAATTTGTCGTTGATTTTGTGGAGCAGCACCGGCAGCTGATCGAAGAAGTAAGCCCTTCGTTTTTCGAAATCACGGTAGCTATGGCATTTGATTACTTCGAAAAAAATAAGGTGGATATCGCTGTCATTGAAGTGGGACTAGGGGGCCGGCTGGACAGCACCAATATCATTCGGCCCTTGCTGTCGGTAATCACCAATATTGGCTTTGACCATATGAATATGCTGGGCAATACCTTGACCGAAATTGCAGGCGAAAAAGCGGGCATTATCAAGAGAAATACACCGGTCGTAATCTCGGAATATGCCACCGAGACAGCGCAGGTCTTCCTGGATAAAGCACATGCCGAACAAGCTCCCATTCAGTTTGCTTCTCAGGTTTATCACACGAGGATAAGGTCCGTCGATCAGGATTATCTGGCTATAGATGTCAGCGACCCCAAGGGTACTGAAGACCAATATCTGCTGGATCTTAAGGGCTCCTACCAGGTTAAAAACTTAGCGGGTGTGCTGCTGGCAGTCGATGAACTGCGTAAGCAGGGCTTTCAGATCAGCCCAGAACAGGTGCGAGGCGCGCTGAAGAAAGTGCAGTCGACAACAGGTATCCAGGGACGCTGGCAGCAGCTTTCCAAAAATCCTCTTGTGATCTGCGATACAGGTCATAACGAGGATGGCATTCATGAGGTTTTAAAAAATCTGGAGGCCACACCTTATCAGACGCTGCACTTTGTCATGGGGGCCATGCGGGACAAAGATCTATCTCATATGCTGCCGCATCTACCGAAAGAAGCTATATATTATTTTGCTGCGCCGGATATGCCGCGCGCGATGCCTGCAGACCTGCTACGGCGGGAGGCTGCAGTACTTGGCCTTCGGGGCTGGGCTTTCCCGTCTGTCACAGCAGCCTTCGACGCTGCAAAGGTAGCCTACACAACAGGTGACCTCATTTTCGTGGGGGGAAGTAATTTTGTTGTTGCTGAGGTCCTGGCGAAAATCTAATATGAATGAAAGAGGGCTGCAGTATCCCGGTTTTCAAGACCTCCACTGTAGCCCTCTTTTATTGGAATCACGACATGTTTGTAGGCGTCTATTTTACAAGACCGCTAGATGATGGTTTAATCGTTAACCGTCAATTCTCCGCGAATGTCTTTTTCCACCCAGTAAGCGACCTCTTTTTGATCTTCGAGTTCACCCTGTAGGTACATCAGTTTTGTGACTGCGGCTTCAAAGGTGAGGTCGTAGCCGTTGAGCACGCCTATTGCTTTAAGGCCTTGGGAAGTTTCATACCGACCCAATTCCACTGACCCAACTTTACACTGCGAAATGTTAAGGATATTTTTGCCCTGGTCAATCGCTTCTTGGAGCAGATCCAGAAACCAGCTATCGGTCGTCGTGTTGCCCGAGCCAAAGGTTTCCATTACAATGGAGCGAACATCAGAGTCGAGCACCGCCTTGATGGTCTGCGCTGATATACCCGGAAAGAGTTTTAGTACGGCAACTCGGTTGTCTAATTTGGTATGTAAGATAAATTCTTTGTTGACATTGTTCAGCAGGGCATCCGTGTTGTATTTGAGGTGAATGCCGGCTTCTACCAGAACAGGATAGTTTGGTGACCTAAAGGCCTCGAATTTGGCAGAATTATACTTGAAGGAACGGTTGCCGCGGAATAATTTATTGTCGAAGAGGATACAGACCTCCTGGATAATGGAAACACCGTCCTGCTTTGCCGACGCAATTTCAAGGGCCGTCATCATATTTTCCCGTGCATCGGTGCGGATCTCACCAATAGGCAGCTGGGAGCCTGAGAGGATAACAGGTTTCTGCAGCCCTTCCAGCATAAAACTTAGTACGGAAGCGGTAAAGGCCATTGTATCAGAACCATGCAAAATAACAAAACCATCGTAGTCCTCATAATTATCCTTGATAATCTGGGCCATTTCGATCCAGATCTCCGGCTTCATGTTGGATGAGTCGATGATCGGTTCGAATGAATGTACGGTAAGTTTATAATCCAGCCGGCTTAGATCAGGAAGGTTGCGCTTAATCAGTTCAAAGTCGAAAGGAACGAACGTCCCTGTTTCGTCTTTGACCATCCCTATGGTCCCTCCTGTGTAGATAATAAAGATATTGTGCATGGGTTGTGTAGATTATATACCAAATATACGTTTTGAGTTTTCTGTTGTTATGCTGGCTACCGTGTCCATCGACACAGCATGGAGGTCAGCCACTTTCTGGGCGATATAGACTAAATAGCTGCTTTCGTTTTCCTTGCCGCGATAGGGGACCGGTGCAAGGTAAGGAGCATCCGTTTCCAGCACGATATGTTGCAGGTCGATCTCCCTGACCACATGATCCAGGCCAGCTTTCTTGAAGGTAACAACGCCGCCTATGCCGAGGGCAAAGCCCAGATCAATGGCCAGCTGTGCTTGCTCCAGCGTTCCGGTGAAGCAATGAAGAACGCCAAACAGTCTTTCGTCATGGAGTTCTTCCAAAAGTTCAAATAATTGGGGGAAGGCTTCACGGCAATGGATATCTATCGGTAAATGAAGCTCTTTGGCCCATTGAACCTGGATTCTAAAGGCTTCTTTTTGGATCTCCAGCGTACTCTTGTCCCAGTAAAGATCTAGTCCGATCTCGCCTATGGCATGGACTTTGTTATTTTCCAAGCTCTTTTGGATCGTGTTTAACTCGTTCACATAATTCGCTTTCACATCGCAGGGATGGAGCCCGAGCATGGGGAAGCAGTGTTCGGGATAAGCCGCAACGGTATCAAAAACCGGCTTGATGGAGGCACTATTGACATTGGGCAGGAAAAGGCGCTGTATACCGTTGTCAAAACAGCGCTGTAGATGCTCCTGCAGCTTTGGCGTACCTGCATGGTAATAAATGTGTGTGTGTGTATCTGTAAGCAACATAGTTTTCTGCGTGGAGGCAAAAAGCGGATTAGGGTAACTTTACTTTTTGTTATTCTCGAATCAAGAGGTAGTGTTCATTACCAAAATTTCAATTCGCTCTCCAAAGATAACTTATTAATTAACAAAATGAAAATTAATAACGTATTCTCTTTCTTGTATTGAAGGCGCGTGATGGCGGAAGAGAGAATTCAGAAAAACGCGACGCGGCAAAACATAGTACATGATTTGCTGTTAAACAAGAGAACGGCTGTAGCCCTATTTTTAGAATAAATGGTATAAAATGATGAATAAGAAACTAAGCTTGGGTTTGGTCACCTTAGCATCGGTCATCGGTTTAAATAGCCTGCATGCTCAGTCTTTGATTGACCCATCTGTAAAAGATATTATTCAGAGAGCTTTTCAAACCAACAAGGAGTTGAAACTGAAGACCTATGAGGTGGACAAGGCGCGGCTGGAGGCCGAAGGTGTTAAAGCCAATAAGCTGCCTCATGTCTCGGCACTCGGACTGTATGGTTATGTACACAGCAATGGCAGTGTGGATATCCCCACCGTGAATGTACCCCTGTTAAACTTGGGGCTATTTGAGGGCGCAACGGGATTCAGCATGCATGGGCAGGCCGCCTACGCCGGTGTTTCGGTGAGACAAATTATCTTTTCAGGATTGCAGATACCCAATGGGATAAAAGCGCTGAAAGAAAAGGCCCTTGCCCAGCAATATCTGGAGTCAGCAAGCCGTGAGACCCTCTCTAAAGATATTATAGCTTCCTTTGACCAGTTGATGCTGCTTGACGAAGTCGATAAGCTGATAGCAGATTCAGAAAAAAGGTTGAAGAAAGAACAGGAAAAAGTCAATAAAGCGATCCAGAACGGTCTGGCCATTCCTTATGACCGTGATAAGCTCAAACTGGCACTGCTCGAACTGGAGGAGAAGAAAGTCGAGGTCGCCGGAAACCGCGACCTTCTATGCCAGAAGATCCAGCAGGAAACCAGTGTTCCGTTTGAGGAGGTAGGGGGCATCCACTATACACTTCAGCCAATTTTCCTGACGGAAATTCCCGACAACGTCGATCAGCGTTCTGAGCTGAAGGCGTTGGAGGCTTCATCCAAAGCGTATGAATATTTATATAAAAAAGAAAAAGGAGGTTCTTTGCCTGCAGTCTTTGCTTTCGGCTCCGCCAATTACCTCAACGTATTTAATTCTAAACTCAGCATAAAGGATCAGCCTCTATTGGGGACGGTGAATCTGCCCCTTAATTCGATCAGAGGTAATCCCAATCTGTTGGTTGGTCTTGGAGTAAAATGGGATCTCTATACAGGGGGAGAACATCAGAACAAGATAAAACAAGTCAAACTGGATCAGACCATCAACGCGACCAAAAAGGAGGATACCGAAGAGAAGCTCAACCTGCTGCTGAGCAAGAACAAGGTGAACTATACAACGGGAAACCAGAAGCTGAAGGTAGGCGAACAGCAGCTGAAAGTTGCCCAAAATAATTTATCTATGGCTGTAAAGCAGTATCAGGCCGGACTGATCGATGTGACCGAACTGCTCGCGACGGAGAATGAGTGGTACAAAGTGAACCTTGGTTATTTCAATAATGTTTTACAGCAGCGGACGGCTGCTGTAGAGCTATTACATACATCCGGAAAATTATTACAAACTATACATGAGTAACATGAAGAATTTATGTGGACTATTATCCGTGCTTATTTTTGTTGCCTGTTCAGAAGAAGTCAAGGAAAAACCGATAGAGGGAAAGGTGGAGCGTGAGCAGGTGTCGGTAGTGACCAAAGTTCCTGGCAAGATTGCCAAGATTTTTGTCGAAGAGGGGGATCTAGTACATGCCGGCGATACCCTGGCGATTTTAAGCATTCCTGAAGTCGATGCAAAAGAAGAGCAGGCAAAAGGCGCACTCCAGTCGGCGGACGCACAATATAATATGGCTGTCAAAGGGGCGACGAAGGGCCAGCTCGTCCAATTGCAGGCAAAAGTGGATGGACTCAAAGAACAGTACGAATTTGCCAGAAAATCAATCGGCCGGCTGGAAGCATTATTGCTGGACAGCCTGATACCGCAACAAAAGTATGATGAGACCTACGCAAAGTATCAGGGTGCGAAAAACCAGTATCTGGCGGCTCAGGCTGAACTGGAGGAAGCACGCAATGGTGCAAGACGTGAACAGCAGATCATGGCGCTCGGACAGAAAGAGCGGGCACTTGGTGCAGTATCTGAAGTCAATGTGGCTGCGCAGGAAAAATATGTCATAGCGCCACAGGACATGAGCGTGGAGACGATCAACCTGAAGACAGGCGAACTGGCAATGGCGGGCTACCCCATTATCAATGGTTATCTCGACCGTTCTACATATTTTAGATTCACCTTGCCCGAAAATCAGATCGGAAACTTGCAAAAGGGCGGAGCAGTAGAGGTAGAGATACCTTATCTAAACCACAAAAAAGTCAGCGCGAAAGTAGTGAGCATAAAAGCCCTGAATGCGTACGCCAACATTGCTTCGGCTTATCCGGATTTCGATCCGCAGCTTGCCGTATTTGAATTAAAAGTCGTACCGGAGGATGCCGCCGGTACGAAGGATTTGCTAACCAAAACGCTGGTGATTCTCCATGCGAATTAAACCGTCAGGATGTGAAAAGATTTTTAGCATTGTTACAGCGTGAATTTCGCCTGTTTTTCAACAATAAGGTGCTGCTGATGCTTTTTCTGGGCGCTCCTGTACTGTATGGGATTCTTGTAGGACATGTCTATCAGCAGGGGAAGGTGACCGAAATGCCCGTTGTGGTGGTCGACGAAGACAATAGCCCCTTGAGTAGTTCGTTTATTGATATGCTATCGGACAACGAGAGTATTCGGGTGGCAAAAGTGTTGCCGTCATTATTTGATTCAAAAGATGTGGCAATTCAATTCGATGCCACGACCATTGTCCATATCCCCCGTGGTTTTGCTTCAGGAGTGCAGCAAAGCCGCCTGCCCGAAATCACTGTCTTTGTGGATGGCGCAAATACGCTGACTTCCAATACCGCGCTAATGGCTGTCAACGTATGTGCCATGACGCTCAAAGCTGGTATACAGATCCAGTCACAGATGAAAAGGGGAGTGCCCGCAAAAATTGCAGCGCAGCAATACGAACCTTTTAAGACGACCATCATCAAGCAGAATATCCGCAGTGGCAACTATCTTTATTTCATGTTGCCCGGCGTCCTGATTACCGTCCTGCAACAGGTCCTGCTGCTGGGCCTGGCCTTGTCGTTTTCCTCGGAATTCGAAAACAATACCTTTCCTGATCTGGTCAACAAAGTGTCGAATCCAATTGGGCTTATTTTGGTCAAAATATTGCCCTATGTATTGATGTCGATCGGTATCCTATTGTTGTACTGGGGATTTGGAAAATACTATCACATGCCACTGCATGCCGATTTTGGCCGCTTTATACTTTGTACGACGGTGTTTCTGCTAGCGGTATGCTTTATCGGGGTATTGGTCAGCATCGTATTGCCATCGCAGTTAAAGTCGACTGAAGTGCTGATGGTGATCGCGACACCTGCTTTCATTCTGAGCGGCTTCACCTGGCCATCGAGCTTGATGCCGGGATGGATACAGGCCATAGCGAATGTTATTCCGTCTACGCATTATCTTCGCATATTTAGGCTGATGTTTATTCAGCATGCCGAAAATTATCATACGGATAAAGCACTTCTGGCATTGACCATTATTATGACGCTATCTTTTGTGCTGGCCCTTATCGTGCTGTGGATAAAAATTAGGAAGATGAAGCAGGCTGCCAAGCAAACGAAAAGCTGAGGTGAGGAGCACCTTTAAAAACGAAGCGCCGTTTCGTGAAATGAAACGGCGCTTTTGTATAAAGTCTTTCGAAAACCTGTTGTTTATTTTTTAGCAGGTGCTTTAGTTGCAGGAGCAGCTGTTGCAGGTGCTGTAGTACCCGGAGCCGCTGGAGTTGTTGCTGCTGGAGCTGGAACTTTTCCCGGTTTGATATCCAATACCTCAACTTCGAATACAAGTGGAGCATAAGGCGGAATTTTACCTGATGGACGATCACCGTAAGCCAAAGAAGATGGAATGACCAACGTAGCTTTGGTGCCTTTGTTGAATAGCTGGAATGCTTCAGTCCATCCTGGGATAACACCATCAACACCTAACTGGAATTTCAATGCTTCGTAAGGACGTTGTGGCATGAAAATCTTCTCTTTCTTCGCAATATCCGGAAGGTTGGTATCAAAGACAACGCCGGTAGTCAATGAACCTACGTAGTTTACCTGAAGAGAGTCTCCTACTTTGGCATTGGCGCCTGTTCCCGGCTTGGTGATAATATATTGAAGACCTGAAGCCGTTTTTGTTGTTTTTAAGTTTTTGTCTTTAATGTATTTCTCGATTTTTGCAGGTTCAGCAGCCTTATGTTTGTTTAACTGCTCCTCAAAATATTTTTGAACTTGTTCACCCAGTTGCTGATCTGTCAATTTGCCCTTTTTGAAGTGTTTTTGAACTTTGATCGAATAGATGATGTATTTGTCCGCAAATTCAGGCTTTGGCTGATGTGTTTTTGCTGCGACGGAATCCAGATTAATTTTGAATACCAAGCTATCGCCTTCACCGACATATTTGAACAAGCCTGTTGGATCACCTGGGTTTTTGGCGATGATACTATCTGCATATAATTGAACGATCTGGGGGATACCCATATCGAAAGTACTTTGCAATACAGAATCTCTATCTGATTTGACGATCATGTCCACGGAAAGTAAATCGCCGGATACTGCTTTCTCTTTTGCATTGTCATCCACGATTTTATACTCAAGACCACCTTCAGCCTTTTTAAAATTTTGGCATGACGTCATCAAAAGACCGGCAGCCGTGAAAAATAGAATTGCTTTCTTCATTTTCTAATGTATGTTACGATATCTTATTTTGTTAATATTTCTTTATAAATTGGTAAAATCGACTTGAATTTTGCAATCACGGCTTCGAGGCTTTCTTTTGAATTGCCACCGGAAGCGTTGAGATGCCCTCCGCCATTGAAATACAATTTGCAGATCTCATTGCAGGGTACTTCGCCAATCGATCGCAAAGATAGTTTAATTTGTTCACTTCTGTCAATAATTAATGCAGCTAAGCGAATTCCTTTGATGGATAACGCATAATTGACAAGTCCTTCAGTATCTCCGGTGATTACCTGAAACTGCTGGAGGTCTTCTTTGGTGACATGGATGATGGCTGCATTGTATGGATGGATTACTTCGAGGCGGTTGAGCAGACAGAATCCGAGAAATTTAAGCCGATTTTCCGACGAACTGTTATAGATCTCTTCATGGATGGCCCAGTTTTGTGCTCCACAGTCGATTAATGAGGCAATGATCCGATGGATTTCGGATGTGGTGGAGCGGAATCGGAAAGATCCCGTGTCAGTCATAATCCCGGTATATAGACAGGTCGCCATGTCGGCGCTGATATGTTCTGCATCCTGCATCTCGTCTACCAAGAAGCGGTAGATCAATTGTGCTGTTGCAGCGGCTGTCGGATCCCAGTAGGCATAGTCTTCAAAACCTTCTGGATCAAGGTGATGGTCGATCATGCATTTGATTCCTCTCGCCTGTCGGATAGGCTCTCCCATTTCCTGAATGCGGCCGAGGCCATTGAAGTCCAAGCAGAACAGCAGGTCCGCGTCAGCAATCTGCCGGTCGTGTAAAGGAATATCCTGTGTATAGATCTGTACATTATCCAGACCCGGTAGCCAATCCAAAAAAGCAGGAAAGTCAGAGGGTACAATTAAATTAACGCGATGTCCTTTTGCAGTAAGCCAGAAATACAATCCCAACGAGGAGCCCAAAGCATCCCCATCTGGTTTGTAATGGGTTGTGATTACAATCTGCTTTGGCTCAGCCAATATTCTTTTTAATTCTTCGGATTTCAGCATAGTCATATTAAGTCTGCAAACCTACTATAAAAAAATTAGATTAAACAAATTTTTTATAAACATCTTTTGCACGCTGCTCTGTGGTATATGTAGTTTAAAATTTTGATTTTCAAGTTTTTAAAATTTATATACATATACCTTAAAATCCCGCTTCATACAGATGAGATAGTTGGCATTGTCGCCGTAGTTAATCGGTCCATAGTAGAACTTCGAAAAGCCTTCCATCGGGAAACCTTCCTGAACCAGCCCGTCAGATCCGAAGACATAGATCATGCGGTTGTCGGTGCCGACACCAAGTACATCCGATTTACCGATACGCTTAAAGAAGAGCGGCCTGTTGCTGACGTCATCAATAAATTTATATTCGAAATAGGAAGAAGAGTCCCGCGAACTATAGCTGTTTAATTTATTATTCGATAAGATAACAAAATCCCGGTCTGCCCCGCCACTGATATCTTCAAAATTGAAGAATACATCTTTACTCCAGTCGCCCAGTCTAATTTTTTTTGCCTCGCCCTCGAATGGTACTTTAAAGACATGGCCTTTATTGTCGGCGACATACACAAAAGAATTTTTTTCGTCGGAGGCAGCCACGAGCCCAATCGGATTCTTGACGCTCTCACCATCGGTATCCAATGTCTTTTTACGGATTATTTTTCCATTCTGGTCAAAGAAGTAAATAGACGCGGTACTCGTCCCTGCGATGAGGTAGTTGGTCTGGCCTAAAGTGGTTGTTTTTAAGTCGAAAAGGATCCGGCTGTCGACAGTATTGTTTTCAAAGTCTTCTACCCGCTTTCCTTCCAGGGTATAAGCCAGGATACGGTCAGTCGCAGGAATGTAGATCCGTTGTTCTTTATTGAAATTGGAGACGGTGGCACCATAGCTTGCTTGATAAGGCAATGCGACAGAAAAGCCGCTCAGGTTTTTTCCGTCCGGCATAAAGCGATAGAGCCGGTTTTTAGTCACGGCAAGGATACTGAGGTCCTGCAGCTGGATGGGTTCTCCCAAGATCTCTCCCTGAAACAGGTTTTGCCATAGTTCTTTGCCGTCCGGTGAAAAGGCATGTACAGTGTGATCCTGTTCCTGGAGCAGGATAAACTTGTTTTTGCCATCCTGATCCAGAATCCATGGCTTGTTGATGAGCCGGTTTTCAAGCTGTACGCTCCACTCGGGTTTGCCGCCGAGCCGGGTGTCACTTTTATAAAGTGCATATAGACTGGAGGTAAAAGTGCCTTGATTGCCACTTAACTGATAAGACCAGGAGTAGAAATTCTGGAAACCAAATTGCTCGTCATCCTTAAAATTTGTGGCATATGCTGTTTTTAGATTGTCCAAGATGTTGCTTTTGCCGGCCTTCGGTTCTAAATAAAACGTCACATTGCTGCGGCTGCTCTGCAATGCCGCATGGTTCTTGAATATAGCCGTACCAGAAAGGAACTGCTTCTCGCGGAAGGATTCACGATAATCCCTCAGTATTCCTGTTCGGCTGGCGACGACCATAATGTTGTCCACAATGGTAAAATAGGGCCTGTTAAAGTTTTTGAAAGGCTGGCCAAAAGAGGCGTATAACAAGTTGGAATATTTAAACTGGTAAATGGAATCGCCGACCGATGAACTGAATTTTTTGAAGTGGTCTGCAAATAAGCTGGAATCGGAAATACTGATCAAACCGAGTACATCCTGATTGTCCAATTCAGCCAGTGCGAACTCGTCGTTAAACAGTGGTGTGACGATACTGTCGAAAGACATTTTCGTATCCTCTTCGAGGTTTTTTATGCTCTTGCTCAGGCGGTCATATTCTTTCTGCTGTATGAATAGCTCTTTCAGCCCCGCACGGAAGCTTTGAGCGTCCGATATGCTGAAATCGATGTACGAGGCTGCATTTTTAGGAAGGTAGTTGCCTAAAGCCTGGACTTGGGCAGTCTGATGGGCAAACAGCTGTAGATAGCTGTCTTTACTTCCCGTCAGGTCTGTTGCACCCTTAAAGATAAAGGCATCTTTTTTGAAGTTCATATTCCAGGAAGTCTGCCCTTTTAAAGAATCGACTAGATTGAGGTAGCTGCCAAATTTGGACTTCATGAATATGCGGGCTACCTGCGCCAGCTGTTCATTGAAGAAATATAAGCTTAGCGGCGTATTTTTATTGTTGTGGGTGACGAAGAACTCAATCTCTTTGGAGTTTATCTTTTTTACGTTTTTGTCAAATACTTGAGCAAGTACTTTCTTGGAGTAGCTGGCAAAAATAATCTCGTGTGAATAAGCACAATACAGTGTGCTGTCTTTGCTCCCTTGTACCAAGGCATAGAACCGTTGCCCTAAGGTATCCAATGGCTGTACCTGATAACCTTTCCCAGCCTGGGCAATAAGGGTTGCCAATGAGTTGTTGTCGAGACTCTGTCCGACCTGCACGCTATATAGTGGGGTGATCTGGTCCTTCTCCTGATGAAAGGAAAGCAAGATCTGCTGCCCATCGACAAAAGGAGCAAATTGAGGACTTTGCAGCAGCTCTGATTTCAGTTTTTCCAGATGATCAACATTGGCCTGTCCCAGAATGGCCCGGAACAGTTCATAATCACTGAATATCGTGTCTACCGTTTGATTGTTGGCAAAAGAAGCAATCGCTAATGTGTTTTCGGGCAGATATTGTAATGCTTTAGAGTCTTGTTTGTTATTTTTATTAAAATCGCCAAAAAGGTAGATCGTGGCTACAATGACGGCGATGAATAGTAGAATGGTGATGATAATTGTTTTTTTCATCAGAGTAAATATTTATGAACGCCATAGAGAAGCCAGAGGCCCTTATATGGATTCGTTACATCCGGGTTGCTTGTGTACGAAACTATCAGGAATCACTTATTGAAATGCAGGATCGCGCGGGGCTCTTTTGACATTGCTTGTGACGACTTAAATCCATGATGGTCCCATATCCAAAAACAAACCTAATAAAAATATGCCGGAAGCAGTAGCGAATCGTTCCAAATAATGCGGGTTTGTAATATAAATTTAACAAAAAATTCCTTATTTCAATCGGTTTTTAATACATTTATCGGAGAAACACGTGTTCAGCATTCACTTTATTATAATGAATAAGAAAATCATTTTAACTGCTTCGCTGTTGGGAGCATTAGCTGTAATATTAGGCGCCTTTGGTGCCCACGGTCTGGAAGGAAAGGTAAGTGCATATCATATTGACACATGGAAGACTGCAAATCAATATCATTTTTATCATACCTTTGCATTGTTGTTTTTATCCACCTTTTCACGTGCAAAAACCTATTCAATAAAGGTTTCCTTTATCGCTTTTCTTATTGGTATCTTCTTTTTCTCGGGCTCTTTATATCTTCTGAGCATCAGAGAGATCACCGGTTTTGGCAATCCGGCAATCTTAGGGCCGATTACTCCTCTGGGCGGCCTGTCATTTATCGTTGGTTGGATCGCCCTGTTTGTGGCGGCTTTAAAAAATAAATCTTAGCGCTGGACGACATATAATCTTTGTGCTTATGAAAGAGCCTTCCGGAACATAAATCGGGAAGGCTCTTGTTGTTTTTTTTGTATTTTTATCGCATAATTTGAAATTATGTCCGATCCGCAATCTACAATATTTAGTGAAAGAGATACCTTGTTTATTGATGTAGTCTTGCCTTTGGCGCTGGCACGAACGTATACCTACCGTGTTCCCGCGGATTGGAATGACCGTATACAGGTCGGGGTAAGAGTCATTGTGCAGTTTGGGCGAAATAAAATATATTCGGCTGTCGTCAAGTCGATCAGCCATGAAGCACCCCGCCATTACGAGGCGAAATATATTCTGGATATCATTGATGATCAGCCTATCGTCAATCTGGCGCAGTTTAAATTATGGGACTGGCTGGCGGATTATTACATGTGCAGCTTGGGGGAGGTCATGCAAGCCGCTCTGCCTGCGGCATTGAAACTGGCGAGCGAAACCAAGGTTGCCTTATCCATGGCAGCTGACTTTGACCGTACGGCACTTTCGGATAAAGAATATTTGATTATTGAAGCGCTGGAGGTGGCGGGCGAACTCAAAGTCAGTGATATTGTGAAGCTACTGGGACAAAAAACAGTATTTCCAATATTGAAGCAGCTGTTTGATAAGGGTCTCGTCCTTATATCGGAGGAGATTCACGAACGATACAAGCCGAAGACCAAAGCATTTTTACGCCTCGCTCCAGATTTTAGAGATGAGGAGGCCAAGCGGGAACTCTTGGATAGCCTCAACCGTGCGCCAAAGCAGCAGGATGCTGTGCTGGCCTTCATGCAGCTCGTGAAGCGGACGGAAGATATTACGCGCGCAATGCTGGTAGAAGCATCCGGTTGCGGTAATGGCGCAATTACCGCCCTTGTCGATAAGGGCGTTTTCGAAATCAAAGAAAAAGTGATTTCCCGATTTCAGGGAGAGGATGTGGACCTTGATGCCAACTTTCAGTTTAATGAAAATCAGCAGCGGGCTTATGATGAGATCCAGCAAGCTTTTGAGACGAAGGCTGTGACGCTGCTTCACGGCGTCACAGCCTCCGGCAAAACGCAGATCTATATCCGGCTGATCGAACAGGCAATAGCTTCCGGTAAATCCGCTTTATATCTTTTACCAGAAATTGCATTGACGGCGCAGATCACCGCGCGGTTAAAGCTGCATTTTGGAGATAAACTGGGGGTCTATCATTCTAAGTTCAATGACAATGAACGTGCAGAAGTATGGCATAAGGTGATGAAAAATGAGTTTCAGGTTGTTATCGGTGCCCGTTCATCCGTTTTCCTTCCCTTTCAGGATCTCGGCATTATCATTGTCGATGAAGAACATGAGACTTCGTACAAGCAGTTTGATCCTGCGCCGAGGTATCATGCACGGGATACGGCGATCTATCTTGGCTTTTTGCATCAAAGTAAAGTACTGCTGGGGTCGGCAACGCCATCTTTGGAAAGCTACTATAATGCCAAGGCTAAAAAGTACGGGTTCGTGCAGTTGCTCGAACGGTACGGGAATGCACAGCTGCCTAGTGTAGAGTTAATTAATATCCCCGAAGAAGGGCGTAAGGAAAATATGTTTTCTTATTTCTCCGGCACCTTATTACAGGGGATTGCGGAAGCGGTCAAAAATAAAGAGCAGGTGATCTTATTTCAGAACAGACGCGGACATACCACAATGATCCAGTGCAATACCTGTGGTTTCGTCGCTAAATGCGTGAACTGTGATGTCAGTCTCACCTACCATAAAAGCTCGAATATGATGCACTGTCACTATTGTGGACATGCAGAGCCGCCGCTACGAGTCTGTCCTGCTTGTGGAATGCCGCATATCGAGAGTAAGGGCTTTGGGACCGAACGTGTCGAAGAGGAGCTGGAGCTGCTGATGCCAGACGTCCGAATCGGCCGCCTTGACCTGGATTCAACGAAAGGTAAATACGGTTTTGACAAGATCATCACTGCTTTTGATGAGCACGAATTTGATGTATTGATCGGTACTCAGATGGTTGCCAAAGGACTGGATTTCGGGCGTGTGAGCCTGATCGGAGTGATCAATGCCGATACCATTATTAATTTTCCCGATTTTAGGTCTTACGAACGCGCTTTTTCGCTGTTTTCTCAGGTAGCTGGACGCGCAGGCCGTAGGGAAGGCGGCGGGAGGGTCATCATTCAAAGCTACACTACCAAACATAGAGTGCTGGAGCAGGTGGTCAGCAACGACTACGAAGGTATGTTTATGACCGAGATCACAGAACGCAAAAACTATTTCTATCCACCATTCTATCGCTTGATCCGTATTGATATCAAGCATAATGATTTCCAGAAATGTTATGATGCTGCCAATCGTTTTGCGCTTGCACTGCGACAACAGCTCGGCACACGGGTATTGGGGCCTGAGCCGCCACTGGTCTCCCGTGTCCGCAACAATTTTATCCAGACCATCACCCTAAAAATTGAACGGACCAACATCAGTATTGTGAAGGTGAAGGAACTGATCCGGTCGGCCGTTCTGGATTTTGAAATCGATAAGGCCAATACCGGTGTGCGGATACACCTGGATGTTGACCCGTATTAAACGATTAACGGCGACAATTTTTGGCCATTGGACAACAGGCAGTCAGAACAGTGAGCCACAAATATGCAGCACGACAGATGCCTGCAGGACGATCATAAATATCAAAGAACAGACAGATCCAAATAAATTGTCGATTATTAAACTGCAATTATATTGCATATGAAACGCAATTTATCTAAGTTTGAAACATCATGGCGTATAAGTTTATTGATAATTACCGGGAAAAAGGAGCCCGAAAGAAGCTGGTTGAGCATCTGAAGGGACGGGGGATTGAAGATCAGAGAGTCCTGGATGCGATTGGAAAGGTGCCGCGTCATTTTTTCTTTGACGAGACTTTTTGGAACCAGGCTTATCGGGACATTGCGTTTCCGATTGGTGACGGACAGACGATCTCGCAGCCCTATACTGTTGCTTATCAATCGGAATTGCTCCACGTAAAAAAGGGAGATAAAGTGCTGGAGATTGGCACAGGATCGGGGTACCAAACTTGTATCCTGCTAGAGCTTGGGGCCGAGGTATATACAATAGAAAGGCAGGAAAATCTCTACAACAGGACTATTCAGGTGCTTCCTTACATGGGATATCATGCGCATTTCTTTTTGGGTGATGGCTCAAAAGGGATCGAAGAACACGCACCATATGACAAGATTATCGTGACTGCCGGGGCTCCCTACGTACCTGAAATTATGCTGAAGCAGTTAAAGATGGGCGGTATTTTTGTGATACCGGTAGGCGATGAGAAGTCACAGAAAATGATGACCATAATCCGCGTGGGAGAAAATGAGTTTGACCGGATTGAATTGGACACTTTCCGCTTTGTACCCTTGGTTGGCGATCAGGCCTGGTAAGGGTAGCCGACATCCTATATAATTTTACACATGAGTTCAATCGATACAATATACGAGCAGAAGCACAAGGAGATGACGTCGGTGGTTGCCGGCTTAACCAAAACGGTAAATCGCATTAATCTGTCCCGGCTCATGGTCATCCTGATCGGGGGTGCCATCTTATTCTACATATTTCAGTTGCAGAGCCTTGTGTTGGTTTTTGCCTGTTTTTTTTCCTTATTGTTTTTATTTGCTTATCTGGTCCGGAGACAGAGCCAGCTTGAGCTTCAGAAAACCTATTTTGAAGCCTACCTGCAAATATTGTCCAATGAACGGAAAATCGTTGCCGGAGGTCCCAATATCTATGCGCATGGCGAGCAGTTTGTCGACGGGAATCATCCTTATAGTTCCGATCTGGATGTTTTTGGTTCCTACTCATTATTTGCACAGTTAAATCGTTCGACTACACAGCAGGGGATCGATTTGCTTGCGACCTGGCTCAATGCTCCCCTGGACAAAAAACGAATCTTGAGTAATCAGGAAGCGTCCGGTGAACTGGCACAACAAACGGAATGGGGCTGGGATTTTCAGGCCAAACTGCTGAGTAATCTGCATCGAAAGGTCGATATTAAAGCGTTTTTGTCCCGTTATTTCCAAGAGGGCAATTTCCGATTTGGTAATGGCTTTATGCGTTTGTATATCCATGCTGGGCCTATTTTATTGCTGCTTGCATTTGTGGGAAGTTTTTTTTTCTCAAAAATGGCCGCTATTGCCATTATTCTGGGATTATTTCATATTCTTTGGCCCTTGGCCAAATCAGGTCGTGTGGCTTTGTTTTCCTCCCGTATTGATAAGATAGGGGCCGTTTTGGGTTCCTACGCAGATGCCATACGTTCCATCGAGAGTCAGGCATGGATGTCTCCCGCAATGCAGGAGATAGCGGGCAAGCTAACGAAGGGCGACCGTGACGAACCGATCTCAGAGGCCTTTAAGAGGCTGGCCGGTCTAATCAATAATCTGGATGCCAGAAATAATGTGTTTGTGGGCTTATTCTTGAATCTCTTTTTGCTGTGGGATTTTCGGCAGGTACTCGCTATTATCAAGTGGAAGAAAACGTATGAGCAGTATATTTTGAGTGCCTTTGATACGTTGGCGGAGGTTGAGGCAATCAATAGTCTTGCAGTTTGGAAACGGAATCATCCCGACTACGCGTACCCAGTAATATTGGACGATCCGCTTAACGATAAAATGGAAGCCGCGGGTATCTACCATCCGCTTATCCCGGCTGGCCAGGCAGTGGCAAATGATTATACAAATAACGATCATCGCATCGCCCTGGTGACGGGCTCTAACATGGCCGGCAAAAGCACCTTTTTGCGGACCGTCGGTATCAATGCCGTTCTGGCCTATGCGGGAGCAGCCGTTGCTGCAAGGACCTTTCGTCTTCCTATTTACAATCTGATATCTTATATGCGGATCAAAGACAATTTAAATGAAAGCACATCGACATTTAAGGCAGAACTAAATCGGGTCAAATATATTCTGGATGTCGTTGCGGCCGATTCAAGCAGTTTCTTTTTGATCGATGAGATGTTACGGGGCACCAACTCCGTGGATAAATATTTGGGATCGCGTGCTATCATCAGGCAGCTGGCGCGTGTCGCAGGTAAAGGTATGGTAGCCACACATGATCTGCAGCTGTCCAGCCTGGAAGAGGAATTACCCGGAACAATCAAAAATTATCATTTTGATATCCGTGTGGATGAAGGGCAGATGTTGTTTGACTATAAGCTGAAGGGCGGCGAGTGCAAAATATTCAATGCGTCGTTATTACTGAAGGGCATTGGGATAGACATTGAGGACAATATATAATTAATAGAAATAAATGACTTTACAAGAACGTATTGATCTATCGGAGACACGAGTCTGCAATACGGTATTCCCGTTTTTGACCAATCATCATGATACCTTGTTTGGGGGGAAGGCCATGTCAATAATGGATGAGGTGTCCTTTATGGCCGCAACGCGGTTTTGCCGAAAAACGCTGGTCACGGTGTCGACGGATCGCATCGATTTTAACAAAGCTATCCCGTCGGGCAGTATTATTGAGGCTATTGCCCGGGTTCAGAATGTGGGGCGTACCAGCTTGAAAGTGAAAGTGGAAATCTACTTGGAGCATATGTATAAAGAGGGGCGTGAGCTCGCTATTGAAGGCGTGTTCACTTTCGTTGCGCTTGGCGAGAACAAACAGCCAATTCCGGTATTGGAAGGCCTGGATATTGATTAGCTTTCCTGCAGTGCGTGCTGTTGACACAGTGCAGGAAAACTAACCATCAGTTAGAATTTCATAACCCGGTCAAGTTCTCGCTTGACGTCTCTCTCTTTAATGGTTTCCCGCTTGTCGAAGTCTTTTTTACCTTGTGCTAATGCAATTTCGACCTTCGCAAAACCGCGGGAACTGATAAAAATCCGTAAGGGAACGATGGTAAAACCCCGTTCTTCACCTTTTTCTTTTAGTTTTTTCAGCTCTTTTTTAGTCAACAGAAGCTGACGGTCCCGTTTTGCTTCATGGTTATAGAATGAGCCCATGCTGTATTCGGCGATATGCATGTTACGGATATACAGTCCATCATCGAAAAAGCTGCAAAAACTATCGTTGATATTTGCCTTTCCTTCCCGGATCGATTTGATTTCCGTACCTAATAGACGGATGCCAGCCACGTACTTATCCAGTAGTTGGTATTCAAAAGAAGCTTTTTTATTTTTTATATTGATATCTGAAGATAAAGCCATATATTGTTGTATATTAGTAAGTCTATACCATTGCTAGTGCAATGAACCTAAATGTAACTAAGTATAGGATAATTTAAAGTTCGCAAATATAATTATTAAAATTGTCTTATTTTACAGTAGAATTGTGAAGGAAGATGTTAGGGGAGTATTAAAATAAAATTAACAGTTTTGGGCGATGTGTTAAAAATATGACTAAATTTAAGTGAAAGTCAGATTATGTTTTCGTATGTTTGCAACGTTTTTTGGAATTATTGTGAATATATACAACGTAGAATTTCAACTTACATT
>PJUE01000078.1_pt1 | contig 141752 bp, 129 predicted proteins | sample 1512171 | NCBI WGS metagenome assembly PJUE01 (sample SAMN08177674, study PRJNA422409) | Feces metagenome, whole genome shotgun sequencing project. | isolation source: Chicken feces (3) enriched on wood chips: alkali lignin treatment | host: Gallus gallus | place: USA: Madison | collected 2015-01-15
GGAAGCGCCACCGCCACCGCCCCCGCCGCCGCCTCCCCCGCCGCCGCCGCCTCCGCCACCGCCTCCGCCGCCTCCGCCGCCTCCGCCGCCCGACCCAGAGCCCGAGCCCGAGCCCCTATATCGGCCCGAAGTCGCGGCTTACCTCGCCAACCAACGCCTGGTCGGGCAGATGTTCGTGCAGAGCATGCACGACCGTTTGGGTGAACCTCAATTCATCGAATCGCAACCGTTCGCAGTCGATGGCAGCAAGCGCAATTCGATCTGGCTGCGCACCTCCGGAAAATGGGAAGGAAGCCACAGCCGTGACGGCAATTTTGACGTCAGCACCGACCTTTTCCTGTTGCAGGGCGGCGGCGATCTTGCGCAATGGAAGCTCTTTTCAGAGACCGATCGCCTGCACCTCGGAGCCATGCTCGGATACGGCACTGCAGACAGCACTGCCCGCGCCGACGGCAACCCCTACAAGGCAAAGGGCCGCGTCAACGGCTATAGCGCAGGCGTGTACGGCACATGGTTTCAAAACGACGAGACCAAGCTGGGCGCCTACGTGGACACCTGGTTCCAATACGGCTGGTTCAACAACCGGGTGCAAGGCGCCGAACTGCCGCGCGTGGACTACGACTCGCAAGCTTGGGCGATATCGGCGGAGGCCGGCTACGCATTCAAGCTACGGGAAAACTGGACGCTGGAACCACAGGCTCAAATCATCTATGTCGACAGCAACACCGACAGCATCACCGAACAGAACGGCACCCGGGTAGACCGCGCCGATTCGAACGGGACCATTACCCGCCTTGGGGTACGCACCTTCACCACGTTTGACCTTGGCAACAACCGCAAGGCCCAACCCTTCGCAACCGTGAACTGGTGGCACAGCAACGTCGACAGTTCCGTGTCTTTCAATCAATTACCCATCGGAGACCTTTATCCCAAGGACCGGTATGAACTGAAGCTGGGCGTGCATGCCAACTTCACCAAGGGTTGGACAGGATGGGTCAATGCTTCCGGCAGCTGGGGCGCGCAAGACTACCATCAGTACGTGGGCCGTATCGGCGTGAAATACACGTGGTGAGGCCGGAGTGAATGGAAGAGATTGGATGGAATCGGCTGGCTAAACAGTCGGCCGATTCAAGACGCGCTCATACTGAAGAAGGTCTTCCGGAGAAAAGCAGCAGAAAATCACCTCTTGGACGGCAGAATCCCCAGCGAGGCTTTCACGCACGGTCTTGACGGCAATCTCCGCCGCCAATTCAATGGGGTACCCATATATCCCCGTGCTGATGCTGGGGAACGCAATCGACTTGACCGCTCTTTCTTGCGCCAGCTCGATGCATCGGCGATAACAGCTGGCCAGCAGCGCCGGTTCTCCGCCATCCCCGCCCCGCCAGACCGGCCCCACCGTATGAATGATGTATTGAGCGGACAGGCGATAGGCCTTGGTCACCTTCGCGTCCCCCGTCTTGCAACCGCCCAGCAATCTGCATTCGTGCACTAGATCCGGGCCCGCCGCGCGATGGATGGCGCCATCGACGCCGCCGCCGCCCAGCAATGAGGAGTTCGCGGCATTCACGATGGCGTCCACCTCGAGCTTCGTGATGTCTGAACGGATTGCGCGCAGGGTTGTGGCCATGATTTTGCTCCTTGAGGTACGAACGCCGTCGCCGCGGCGCATTTGCAGGGCGATCTTCCTGGCAGCAAGTTTGAGGAACTCGTCACGTCTGCTGGCGGCAACGGACCGGGATTAGGGTGCCAGTCTACAATTCCGCCCACTTCATGTGCTCAAACTTGCAGGCTGCCGAGCCTTCCCCCATGCAACGACGCCTTCTGAATGCCCTGTTGATTGCCCTCCTCGTCAGCTTCGGCCTACATGGCGGCCCGACGCAAGCCCAGGCCCAATCGACGCCCAAGATGCAATCTGGCGAGGGTCGCCCATACGAAATCGCCGATAGCGAAGTCTGGGACGTGCCCGATCCCGTGTCGGGCCGCGGCTATCAGGTCTACGTCGCCTTGCCGCCGTCCTATGCGAAGCAGCCGCAACGGCGCTACCCCGTGCTTTATGTTACCGATGCCGACTATGCCTTCCCTATCATCCGGCAGTTGGCGCGCCGCCTGAACGTGGAAGGACCGCGGATCGAGGAGTTCATTCTTGTCGGCCTGTCATATGGCAAAGGCGAGGATGGCGGAGTCAGCCGCCAGCGCGACTACACGCCTACACCGAACGGCCCAAGCACCGCGCCGGCCAATGCGGTCCATGGTCAGGCGCGGGCCTATCAAGCGTATCTGCGCGATCAGGTAAAGCCTTACATCACCGCCCGCTACCGGACCGACCCGGCCAGAGCCCTCTTTCTCGGCCACTCCTATGGGGCGCTGCTGGGGACGCAGATCCTGTTCACCGAGCCCGGCATGTTCAACGGCTATGTCCTCGGCAGCCCGTCCCTCTGGTACGACAAAAGGCATGCCTTGAAGCTGGAAGCGGGCTATGCCCAGCAGCATCGGGACCTGACGGCGAATGTCTTTCTTTATGTTGGCGCCTACGAAGCCCTGCGCAAAGGCGACCGGCGCTACAACCAGACGGTGGACATGGTCGCCGACAACCGGGCGCTGGAGGCGGCGCTGCAAAGCCGGAAATATCCAGGTTTGAAACTAAAGTCCGTGGTCCTGAATGACGAGGACCATCTCACCGTGGCGCCGCGTGGCTTTATGCAGGCCTTGAGATATCTGCTGCCGGTGCGTTGACCTAATACAGAGATCCAACCTGCACCAGCCCTAGATCGCAGGCCCCTTCAGTTCGATCTGATTGCCGTCGGGATCAAAGCAATAGATCGAAAGTCCCTCGCCTTCCGCGCCATATCGCATCACGGCCTTGTCCGCCGTAATGCCGAAAGTTCGCAGATGCTCGAGGATGGCCGTTTCATCGAATGGATCGACGCGAAGACAGAAGTGGTCCAGGTTGTGCCGGTCTTTCCCTGGCGCTGCCCCGCCCGCGGCGCCCAGAGGCCCCTGCACATCGACCAGATCGATCATGGAACCGCCGGCGCTCAGATGGATCAATGCGTACTCATCGTTCTTCTTCTTGATCTCGCAGCCCAGTACTTTCGTATAGAAGTCCACGCTACGCGTCAGGTCCTGAACCCTGAGCACGACATGGTCCAAGTGCTTGATCTGAAATACCGGCATGATGATCCTCCTGGGCCGAGAGTGATACGGGCGGCGTTGGCCAGCTCCGGACGTATCAGTCTAGCGTGCCAGCTAGAACCGATCGAGCTTCAGCCCCGCCGCAAGATAATCAATAAAAGCCCGCACCTTGGCAGGCGGAAGCCTGTGCTCCTGCCAAAGCACGTGTATGGGCACAGGCTTGGACTCGAACGCTTCGAGTATGACCTCCACCTGCCCCGCATCCAGCAGGTGCCTGATCTGCCATAGCGGCGAATAGCCGATGCCGAGTCCGGCGCTGACCGCGGAATAGATCGCCGCCATCGTGTTGGTCCGGAACGGACCCCGCACCCCGACGCTGCGCCGCTTGCCGTCTATCTCAAAGGCCCACTGCCCCGAGCGTTGATCGAGAGTCCTGACAATGCAGGCGTGCTGCCGCAGGTCCGAAGGATGCGCGGGACGGCCATACTGTTCGAAATAGGAAGGCGATCCGAATACGACTCTGCGCAAGGCTCCCAATCGTCTTCCTTGCAAGCCGGAATCCGGCAGGTCTGCGATGCGCACGACCAGATCGAGGCCTGCGGCGGACAGGTCGACAAAGGTATCCGTCAATTGCAGATCGACTTCCATCTGCGGGTATGCGCGCATGTACTGCGCGATGATCGGAACCAGGAAGTCCGGCCCGAACAGTACCGGCGCGCCGACACGCAATATGCCCGACGGCGCGGCTCGGCGGTCTGCAACCTCCAGCCGGGCCTCGCCTATTTCCTCCATCGCCGGTTTGACCCGCCGGAAGAACGCCTCGCCCGCTTCGCTGAGAGAGCAATGCCGCGTAGTGCGATGGATCAGTTGCACGCCGACGTCCTCTTCCAGCGCGGCAAGAGAACGGCTGACGGCCTGTAGCGAGCGGCTGAGATGGCGCGCGGCTTTCGTCAGACTTCCCGTTTCAGCGATGTGGATGAACGCTTCCAGGTCTTCGAGGCGGCTCATTATTTATCTCGTATAACGTGATTCACATTCATATTTCACAAGTATTGTTCCACTAATCGGTAGAAAATACACTGCCTTCGTACCCACATGCATACGAAGGAGAAACCCTGTGAACGGCACTCAGCCCACGGTTTTGGTCGTAGGAGCCACCGGCAAATTCGCCGGCCTGGTCGTTCCTGAATTGCAGCGGCGCAAGGTCGCGGTCCGGGCGCTCGTCCGCGACGAAACACGCGCCGCTCAGGCCCGCTCGCTGGGAGCGACCGAGACCGCCATCGGTGACCTCCGCGACGTCGACAGCCTCGCAGCCGCAACGCAAGGTGTGGACGGCGTCTTTCATATCGGCCCCGCGTTCACCGCAGACGAAGCGCCCATGGGCGTTGCCCTGGTCGACGCGGCCAAGCGCAGCGGCGTGAGGAAGTTCGTCTTTTCATCGGTCATCCAGCCAACGAACGTGCGACTGGCCAATCACGCCAGCAAGATCCCGGTGGAGGACGCGCTCTACTCGTCGGGACTGGAATACACAATCCTGCATCCCGCGAACTTCATGCAGAACATCGGTTTGGCCTGGCCGTCGATCCGCGACCATTCCCGCTTCAGCGAACCCTTTCCCAAAGACACGAGAATCGCCCGCGTGGACTATCGCGATGTGGCCGAGGTTGCCGCGATCGCCCTGACCGAGGACAGGCTGGCCTACGCGACCTTGGAGCTATGCGCCGGCATGTACAGCCGCATGGACATCGTGATGGCCCTGGCCGAGGAGCTGGGATCTCCGGTCACTGCATTGGAGCCCGGTTTCAACGCGTGGGCGCAAGACGCGCGCCTGCCTTATGGCGAACAGCAGTTGCTTCTTCTGTCCAAAGTCTTCGATCACTACCGGGCCTGCGGGCTTGGAGGAAACAGTCTTGTGCTGAAGGCTGCACTCGGACGGGATCCGCGTTCACTGCGCGAGTACGTCAAGGACCTGGTGGCCGAGAAACAAGCGGCGCGCGGCGGCAAGGAGTATTGAGATGGCTGACCATTCATCAAGCCCCACCCTGAAAAAGCTCCCGCGGCACTATGCCCCCGTTCTGATGCCGCTGGTTCTTTCCGTGTTCATGTCGGCCATCGTTTCAGCGGTGGCGACCGCCGCGAGCGTGGGCGTGGGTCCCGACTTTGTCCTCAACTGGCCCAGCGCCTGGGGAGCCTCGTGGATAGTGGCTTTTCCCAGCCTCTTGCTGCTGCTGCCTGTCGTGCGGCGGATCGTCGCCTGGATGGTGGTCTCGCCCTAAGCTGGCCCGCAAGCGCTGCGACGAGCTGCGCCGGCAATGTCAACCGGCCGGCCACGCAAGCATCGCGGCATCAATGATCATGTTGAGCTTTTTCGCGCCCGCGCCATCGCGGGCCTGGATCGACAGGCCTTCAAGCACGGTCGTGTAGAAGGCGGCAAGCTGCCGGACATCGGCGGATGGCGCAAGGTCGCCCTCCGCAATGCCTTGCGCAAGCCGTTCCCTCAGCGTCGATTCTCCTTCCTCCCGATTTGCGGCAAGAAACGCACGCACGCTCTCGTTCTCAGGCGCGCCCAGCAGCGATGACAACACGATCATGCACCCACGCGGGCCCTCGTTGACGGCATAGGCGCGCGCGTTCGATCGCAGCATGGTTTCGACGGCCTCGCGGGCCGTCCGCGCTGCGCTGAGGCTCTGCGACGTCGCTCGCCCTTCGACGCGGTCGTAAAGTTCGACGGCCTGCCGGAAGATTTCCTCCTTGCAGCCAAAGGTCGCATAGAGGCTGGGCTTGTTGACGCCCGTGGCGCTGACCAGATCCTGGATCGAGGTGCCTTCATAACCTTGCGCCCAGAAGGTACGCATGGCCGCCAGCAAGGCCCGGTCCTTGTCGAACGCCTTCGGACGCCCGATTTTCGGCGCGGTGGCCGGTTTAGCTTGATTGCCAGAATTCACGTTTCAATTATCCGCAGGCCCGCCACGCCTATGCCTATCAAGCCCAGGAACAACAGCTTGGCCGATGACATGTGCTCGCCGAGCACCAATGTGCCGAAAACCGCCACGCCGAAAGCGCCTATGCCCACCCAGATGGCGTAAGCGGTGCCCACCGGCAGATGCTTCAGGGCCAAGGCCAGCAGGACAAGACTCAGCATGGCGACGCTTATGCCGATCAGGCTTGGCCAAAACCTCGTCAATCCGTCGGCCTGCTTCAGTGCCAATGCCCAGACGATTTCAAGCATGCCGGCCAGAACCAGGAAACCCCATGCCATCTGAATCCCCATTTCTGTTGGACTTCCCGCAGCCCTAGGCGGTGAAGCCGCCATCGATGGCGAGCGACGCGCCGGTGATGAATTGGCTCTCGGCCCCCGCAAGATAAGCCACGGCAGCGGCAATTTCCTGGGGTTCGGCATAGCGTTTGACCGCCATGAGTTCCAGCTCGGCGGCTACCGCCGGGCCATCGGCGGGATTCATGTCGGTGTCGGTCGATCCCGGATCGACGATATTGACCGTGATGCCGCGGCCGCCGACCTCCCGAGCCAGGCCCTTGGTGAATCCGATGAGCGCCGACTTGCTCATCGCATAGAGCGTCACGCCCCCATAAGGCACGCGTTGCGCGAAGCAGGAGCCGATGGAAATGATGCGTCCGCCGGTCCCCATATGAGCCAGCGCGGCCTGCGAGGCCACGAATACCGCCTTGGCGTGGATCGCCAGGGTGTCGTCGATTTCCTCGAGCGTGGCGTCCTCGACAGGCCCGTAGGGGAACACGCCGGCGCTATTGACCAGTATGTCCAGCCTGCCCAGTTTCCCGGCAGTCTGCTCCACCGCCGTCCGGACGGCGGCCGGATCGCGGCTGTCCGCCCTGATGGCCAGGACCCTGGCGCCGATTGCGCCAAGTTCCTGGGCGTAGTCTTTCGCGGTCTGATCCGACCTGGCATAGGTGAAGGCGACATCGGCGCCCCGTTCCGCGAACCTGCGAACGATAGCGGCGCCGATGCCACGCGTGCCCCCGGTGACCAGCGCAACCTTGCCTTGGAATTCCATCGCCGAGCTCCTTTTATACCGATCGGTTCAAAAGATGCTACGCGCAGCGGAATTCGTCGTCAAGCATCACTTCCCGCGGATATACCCATCCCGCGTCTGCGGCAGCTTCATCCCAAGCACGGCGGAAGCGACCTGGGTGCGCAGGATCTGCGCGGTGCCGCCCGCGATGGTGAACATGCGCGCATCGCGCACATGGCGTTCCATCGGCAGGTCGCGTCCATAGCCGGACGATCCATGCAGCTGCAAGGCGTCGTTGGTCACGCGCTGCGCCGTTTCGGCCGCGTAGATCTTGGCCTGCGCGGCCAGCGACAGGTCCGGAAAGCCAAAGGTCCGCGCCGTGCCGCTGCTTGCGGCCGCATGCAGCATGTGCCGCGCCGCATTCAACTGGATGGCCATGTCGGCGACCATCCACTGCAAGCCCTGGAACTCCGCTATCGGCCGGCCGAACTGCTGGCGCTGCTTGACGTAGTCGACGGCTTCTTCAAAGGCGCCCTGCGCGATGCCCAACGCCACGGTGCCCGCGCCCACGCGCTGGGCGTTGTAGGCCTGCATCAGCCCGGCAAAGCCGCGCTTCAAGCCCTCTGGCGGAACCACCAGCATGGACTTGTGCACCTTGAGATCCCGGAACGCGATGTAGGTCTCGGGTATGCCCCGCACGCCCATGGCGTAGGAACGCTTGGCGATCTCCAGGCCATCGTCCGCGGCGTCCGGTTCGCGCACGTGGATGAAGGCGCCTATGCCCAGATCCGCGCCGTCGTCGAACACGCGCGCAAAGATCAGGTGCAGGCGCGACACCCCGCCCCCGGTGATCCAGTATTTCTCGCCGTTGATGAGGTAATCGTCGCCCATGCGCACTGCGCAAGTGCCCATTTCGCTGGCCGCGCTGCCGGCCTGGGGTTCCGAGATGCAGATGGCGGGCTTGTCGCCAGCCAATACACACTCGGCGGCCAGCGCCTTCTGTTCATGGGTGCCGTACTGCATGATGGCGCCGATCGCGCCCATGTTGGCTTCGACGGTGATGCGCCCCATGGTGGCGCAAGCCTTGGCCATTTCCTCCACGACCAGGACTGTATCTAGATAGCTTAGGCCCCGCCCACCGTACTCGCGCGGGATCGTCATGCCCATGAAGCCGTTTTCGCGCAGTTGACGGACGTTGTCCCAGGGATACTGCTCGGATTGGTCGGTGGCTGCGGCTGTCGGTTTGAATACGGTCTGCGCCAGCTCGCGCGCGCGCTGCTGCAGCGCCAATTGCTCTTGGGAAAGTTCAGTCATGGTTCATCCTTGCTACGTGCAAAACTCCGGCCGGGCCGCCAGGCCCGCCGGCATCAACCCACCTTGATATCCGCGCGCCGCGCCACCTCGGCCCAGCGCTCGACTTCGCTGCGCGTCAGCGCGGCCAGCTCCTGCGGCGTGCCGCCGCCCGCATCCGCGCCCAGTGCGATCCACCGCTGCACGAAAACCGGGTCGGCGAATGCCGCGTTGACCGCCGCATTGAGCACGCGCACCACGTCTGCGGGCGTGGACGGCGGCGCATAGATGCCGTACCAGCTGGTCGCGTCGTAATTGGCCGCGCCGCTCTCCGCCGCCGTGGGCACCTCGGGCAAGCTGGGTGAACGGACCTTCGACGTCACCGCGATGGCGCGCACGCTGCCCGCCCGGATGTGCTGGATGGCCGAAGGCATGGTTTCGAACATCATGTGGACGTTCCCGGCAATGATGTCCACGATCGCCGGCGCGGAACCGCGATATGGCACGTGCATCATCTGGGTGCCCGTGACGTTCTTGAAATATTCGGCCATCAGGTGCTGCATGGTGCCCGCGCCCGGCGTGGCATAGCTGTACTTGTCCGGGTTGGCCTTCAGCAGCGCCACCAGCTCCTGCACATTCTGCGCGGGCAGATCCTTGTTGACGATCAGCGCATGGTTGACGCGCCCCAGAAAGCCCACCGCCGTCATCTCGCGGATGTCGTATCCCAGCTTCGGATACACGGACTGGGCGATCGCGTGATGCACCGCCCCGAACAGGATTGCGTAGCCGTCGGGTCGGGCCTTGGCCACGGCGTCAGCGCCCAGCGTGCCGCCGGCGCCGCCGCGGTTTTCCACGATGACCGACTGGGCCAAGCTGGCGCGCATCGGCTCGGCCAGCTGCCGCGACAGGATGTCCACGGTTCCGCCCGGTGCATAGGGCGCGACCAGCCTGATGCTCTGCGACGGGTACTTGCCCTGCGCGAATGCGCGGCTCAAGGGTGTCAATGCGGCCAGCGCCAACAACTGTCTCCTATCCATGCCTCTCTCCTCTTGTATCCGCCGTCGTCGCAGCGGTGTTGTCTAAGATGTGTGATGTCAGCCCGCCGTCCAATCGCGCAGGATCTGCTGCGCATGCTCGTTCAGGCGCGGCGGCGGCCTGCGATACGACACCGGCGTGGCGGAGAGCTTGAGCGGGTTCGCCAACAGGTTGAGCTCGCCGCCTTGCGCCCACGCGCAGGGCATGCGCAACTGCGCACCGCGGGCCTGGACGTGCGGGTCGTTGAACACATCGCGCAAATCGTTGACGGGGCCGCAAGGCACGCCCACGGCTTCCAGCTGTTCCAGCCAGGTTCTCCTGGAGCGCAGGGCCAGCGCGTCCTGTACCCGTTGGCAAAGTTCGGCGCGGTGGGCGACGCGGGCCGCGTTGGAGGCGTAGCGCTCGTCGTCCGCCAGCCCGGCCAGGCCTGCAACCTCGCAGAAGCGCCGGAACTGCGCATCGTTGCCGACGGCAAGAATCATGGGACCGTCCGCCGCGTCGAATACCTGGTAAGGCACGATGTTCGGGTGGCCGTTGCCCAGGCGCGCGGGCAACTCCTGCTGTGCCAGGTAGTTGGTTCCAGCGTTCACCAGCCAGGCGATCTGGCTGTCCAGCAGCGAGATGTCGATGTGCTGCCCCTGACCGGTCAGGTCGCGGTGGCGCAGCGCAGCCAGGATGCCGACGGCGGCATACATGCCGGTCATGACGTCGGCGATGCCCACGCCCACCTTCATGGGCGTGCCCTGCGGCTCGCCGGTAAGGCTCATGATGCCGCCCATGCCCTGGATCAAAAAGTCGTAGCCCGCGCGCTTGGCGTACGGACCCGTCTGCCCGAATCCGGTGATGGAGCAATAGACCAGGCGCGGGTATCTGCTCTTGAGTTGTTCATAATCCAGCCCATGCTTGGCCAGGCCGCCGACCTTATAGTTCTCGACCAGCACGTCGGCATGGTCCAGCAACTGATGCAGCGCGTCCCGGCCGGCCTCGGTGGCGATATCCAGCGCGATCGACCGCTTGTTGCGGTTGGCGCTCAGGTAATAGGCGCTTTCGGCGGTCGCGCGGCCGTCCTGGTCGTTGATGTAGGGTGGCCCCCATTTCCGGGTGTCATCGCCTTCCTCCGGCTTTTCCACCTTGACCACGTCCGCGCCCAGGTCGCCCAGCAGCTGCGTCGCGCTCGGGCCCGCCAGGATGCGAGAGAGGTCCACGACACGCACGCCGCTGAGCGCGGAAGCTTCCACTGACTGCATACGCCTTCTCCATCAGAGTCGATCGATGCAGTCTAAAATTCGCAATCTTCACCTTCAATTGAGTTTTTTTTCAATATGAAGGGCAGCCTTCGCGCCAAGCAGGACGGCTGACGCGCGGCTTTACTTGACCGGAAACTTCAGCTTGGGCGCGGCTTCCCTGACCATGGCCCAGAAGGCGTGCGCAGCAGGCGACAGCTTGCGTTCATTGAGGCAGGCCAAGCCGATCCTGCGCTTGGAGGCGGGACTGATCTTGCGGTAGACCAGCCCGTCGTAAGCCTGCGGCAGCACCAGCGACGCCAGCACGGAGATGCCCTGCCCGCGCCTGACGAACTCCAGGATGGACATGATCTGCGAGAGGTCGTGCGCGATGTGCGGCTTGGCGCCGGCTCGCTCGAACATGCGCGTAATGACAGGCTGCGAACCGGCGCGCGTCATGATCAGCGGATAGTCGATCAGGTCCTTCACCGCGATGGTCTTGCGCTCGGCCAGCGGGTGGCCAGCCGGAAGCACCACCATCAGCTCATCGGTAACGAGCGGCAGCGTGTCGAAATCCGGCTTGGGCAAGGCCACCACGCCGATCTCGATGCGGCGTTCGACCAGCGCGCGCTCCAATTCCGGGTCCGGCTTCTCGGTAACGAACACGTCGACGCCCGGATAGCGGGCTTTGAACATCTCAAGCAGCTGCGGCAGGATGTTCAAGGAGGAGCTCGCCCCCAGCGAACCCAGATTCAGCAGGCCCGAGCGCAGGCCCGCGCTGGCGTTCGCCGTCGCGCGCACGATCTGCAGGGACGCGAACACGTCCCTGACATGCGGCAGAATCTGCTGTCCCGCATAGGTGAGATGCACCCCCGATGCATTGCGGTCGAGCAAGGGCGCTCCCAGCGTGGCCTCCAGCGTGCGCAGGGCGTGGCTGGTGGCCGAGGGCGTCATCCCCAGCCGGGCGCCGGCGCCCGCGATGCTGTCGGCGGAGGCCAGCGCCAGCAGCAGTTCCAATTGCCTGAGGGAGAGGGATTTGGCGGCCTGATCCGGCATGGTCATGTTTCCTCAGGTGCTAACCGGCCAGCGCCTGCGCCAGCCCTAATGCCCGCGCCAGGAACGCCGACGTGTCGTCCTTGCGATAGCTGACGATCACGGGCGACACAAAAGTATCGGCGTCTATCGCCACATGCGCCACGTCCTGCCGCTGCAAGCGCTGCACCGACGCCGGTACCACCGTCACGCCCAGCCCCGCCGCCACCAGGCCAATGGCGGTCTGCAGTTCGTTGGCTTCCTGCACCACCTGCGGCGCGTGCCCCGCCGCGCGGAACAGGCCCAGCACATGGTCGGAGAAATTCGGCCTTGGCCGCGCCGGATACAGCACGAAGGGTTCGCGCGCCAGGCGTTCGACGGATACCCGCCGCAGCCGCGCAATGGGATGGCCCAGCGGCACCGCAGCCATCAGCGCTTCGGTCATCAGCACCCGTCGCTCGATGGCGGGATCGTCGAACAGGATGCGGCCGATGCCCAGATCGATGCGGCCGGCCTTGAGCGCCTCCAGCTGCGGCAAGGTGGTCATTTCCGTGAGCCCCACTTCGACCTGCGGGTCCGCGTTGCGCAGCTGCCGGATCAGCTCCGGCACGAAACCGTAAAGAGAGGACGGCACGAAGCCTATGCCGAACCAGCGCCGCTGGGTCTGCCCCAGCCGCCGCGTGCCTTCCAGCACTTCTTCCAGGCGCGCAGTCAGCAGGCGCGATTGTTCCAGCAGGAAGCGGCCCGCTTCCGTCAGGCGCAGCGCGCGCGTGGTGCGCTCGAACAGCTGCACGCCGAGTTCTTCCTCGAACAGACGGATCTGGCGGCTGAGCGGGGGCTGGGCCATGTGCAGCCGCGCTGCCGCGCGGGTGAAGCTGCCTTCCTCTGCCACGGCCTGGAAATAACGCAGTTGCCTCAATTGCATCGCGTGGTCTTATACATACCATAAAGGTATTAATCGGAACCCATATAGTCTTGGACTCGCAGGGAAAACGCAAGCCATACTGAGCTATCGCACGAACCTGATCATGGAAAGTATGAATCGCGGGAACATCTTCCCGTGATCTGCGGACCGCCGGCGCGCAGCGACACAATAATTCCAGCAATACGGAGACCATCATGCGCTTGCGCTCTGCATTCCAACGACTCGCCCGGGCCTGTGTGGGCCTGGCGCTGCTGGGGGGCTCGTCCGCCGCCCTGGCGCAAACCTACCCGGATCACCCGGTCAAATGGATCGTGCCCTTCCCGCCCGGCGGCGCGATGGACAGCATCGCGCGTACCCTGGGCGAATGCATGGGCAAGCAGCTCAACACCACCTTCATCGTGGAAAACCGCGCAGGCGCGGGCGGCAACATCGGCGCGGCCAGCGTGGCCCGCGCCAAGCCGGACGGCTACACCATCCTGATCGTCGCCAACGGCATGGCCGTCAACCCGGCGCTGTACACGGACCTGAACTACGACCCGGTCAAGGACTTCGCCCCGATCTCGCTGCTGGCCGTGGTGCCCAACGTGCTGGTCACCAATCCCGCACGCACCGGCGCCACCAGCGTGCAGGACGTGATCGCCAAGGCCAAGGCGCAACCCAACCATTACACATACGCCTCGGCCGGCGTGGGCACGTCCATCCATCTGGCGGGCGAGCTGTTCCTGTCCATGGCCCAGGTGGACATGCTGCACGTGCCCTACAAGGGCAGCGGCCCTGCCGTCGCCGACCTGCTGGGCGGACAGGTGGATTACATGTTCGACAGCATCACCTCCGCCAAGCCGCACATCGAAGCCGGCAAGCTGCGCGCGCTGGCGGTAACGACCAGCAAGCGTTCGGCCGCCCTGCCCGACGTGCCTACCGTGGCCGAAAGCGGCCTGCCCGGCTATGAACTGATGCCCTGGTTCGCGGCCTTCGCCCCCGCCGGCACGCCGCCCGACGTGGTCGCGAAACTGAACGCCGCCATGCGCGCCGCATTGAACGACGCCAAGGTGCGCGCCACGCTGGACTCCATCGGCGCCGAGCCCATTGGTGACACGCCGGACGAACTGCGCGACCACCTGGCGCGCGAGACCGCGCAGTGGAAGGCGCTTGTGAAGGAACGCAATATCAAGATCAATTGAGGGCGGCGCGGCGGCTCATGCCTTCCGGGCTGCGGCAGGCATGGCCTCCCACGGATACCCATCGAACGTATCCTTCACCAGTTCCCGCAGCCAGATGATCGCCGGATCCTGGTGAAAGCGCGGATGCCAATGCTGGCGCAGCGCGAAGGACGGCAGCGGCAGCGGCGGCTCCAGCACCTTGACCACGCCGTAGCCGCCGAACACATTGCCCAACTCCTGCGGCACCGTGGCGATGAGATCCGGGTGCTGGTCCAGCAATAGCGGCACCACCAGGAAGTGCGGCGTGGACAGGAAAATGTTGCGCTTGACGCCCTGCTCCTCCAGTGCGCTGTCATAGGCTTCAGACGAGCGTCCGGCCAAGGTCACCACGATCTGCGGCATGCGCTGGAATTGTTCCAGGGTCAGCTCGTCGCCCACCTCCTGGTTCTTCACGCTCACCAGCGTCACGAAGCGGTGCATGAAGAGCTGCTGCTGAAACAGGCCCTGGGGCGCAGCCCGCAGCGATCCCAACACCAGATCCACCTCGCCGGACGCCAGCAGCGGCTCGACCTGCTGCAGCGGCACCTGGCGCGTGCGCAGGGTGCAATGCGGCGCCAGTTCGCGCAAGCGCTTGATCAGCGGCGGCAGGAACACCAGTTCGCCCATGTCCGTCATGCACAGGGTGAACACGCGCATCGCCGAGGCCGGATCGAACTGCGCTTGCGACAGCACCTGGCCGCGTATGGTCGCCATCAGCGCCAGGATGGTGGGCGCCAGGCTCTCGGACTTGGGCGTGGGCTGCATGCCCTGGCCGGTCTTCACGAACAGCGGATCGTCGAAGAACGCGCGCAAGCGGTTCACGGCGTGGCTCATGGCGCTTTGCGACAGGCCGAGCTGCTCGCCGGCGCGGGTCACGCTGCGCTCGCGCAGCAGGCTGTCGAAGACGGCGAGCAGGTTGAGGTCCAGTTTCTCGTTATGCATAGCGTGCATTTCCAGAATCATGCTCATGACATTGACGCATATTCCGCCGCTATCTATCGTCTTGTCAAACGCCGCGCAGACCGGCGTTTCCACAAGGAGACAACATCTTGAAGCCCCTTCTACACCCCGTGCGCGCGGTGCTGGTTTCGTGCGCCCTGCTGTCCTGTAACGCCGCCTCGGCCGATGTCGGCGTCGGCGTCATCCTGTCGCTCACCGGCCCGGCCGCATCGCTGGGCGGCCCGGCCAAGAACGCGATAGACCTGCTGCCGCGCGAGATCGCGGGCGAGGCGGTGCGCTACATCGTGCTGGACGACGCCTCGGACGCCACCGGCGCCGCCCGCGCCTTCCGCAGGCTGGTCGACGAGCATAACGTGGACGTGGTGCTGGGTACGTCCGTCACCCCCGCCACCCTGACCCTGCTGCCTATCGCCCAGGAGAAGAAAGTGCCGCTGATGAGCCTGGCGGCCGGGGCCAAGCTGGTCGAACCGATGGACGCGCAGCGCCACTGGGTGTTCAAGGTGGTGCAGAACGAAAACCTGATGGTCGCCAGCACCGTCGCGCACATGCAGGCCGCCGGCGTGAAGACGCTGGGCTACATCGGCTTTGCGGACGCCTACGGCGACAGCTGGCTGGCCGAAGTTTCCGCGCAGGCGCAGCGCGCCGGCATCAAACTGGTTGCCTCCGAGCGCTACGTGAAAACGGACACCAGCGTCACGGCGCAGACCCTGAAGCTGCTGGCCGCCAGGCCGGACGCGGTCATCGTGGCGGCGTCCGGCACGCCCGGGGCGCTGCCGCAGAAGTCCCTGCGCGAGCGCGGCTATGCCGGCCGCATCTACCAGACCTACGGCATCGCCAACCGCGAGTTCCTGCGCATCGCCGGCAAGGACGCCGAGGGCGCCTTGTTCGCCGTGGGCCCGGTCGTGGTCGCCAGCCAGCTGGACCAGGCCAACCCGATACGCGCGGTCGCCATGGACCTGACGCAGCGCTACGAAGCCGCCCACGGCAAGGATTCCATGTCGGTGTTCGCGGCCAACGCCTGGGATGCCGGGATCGTGCTGCAACAGGCGCTGAAGACCACCTTGCCCAAGGCCAGGCCGGGCACGCCGGAATTCAGGGCGGGCCTGCGCGACGCGCTGGAAGCCACGCGCGACGCCGTGACCTCGCAAGGCGTGTCCACCATGTCGCCCACCGACCACGTGGGCTATGACGAGCGCGCCGCTGTCATGGTGCAGATCAAGGACGGCGCCTGGCGCTACGTCAAGTAAACCAAGGAGCTCATCCATGTTCATCAAAAACACCTGGTACGTCGCCGCCTGGGACCAGGAAGTCAGCGCCGACGGCCTGTTCTCTCGTACCATCACCGGCGTGCCCGTGCTGATGTACCGCGACAGCGCCGGCCGGCTGGTGGCGCTGGAAGACCGCTGCTGCCATCGCGGCGCGCCCTTGTCGGTGGGACGGCGCGAAGGCGACTGCGTGCGCTGCATGTACCACGGCCTGAAGTTCGATCCCAGCGGCGCCTGTGTCGAGGCCCCGGCGCAGGCGCGCATTCCGCCTCAGGCCCGGGTGCGGACCTTTCCCGTAGTGGAGCGGCACCGCTGGATCTGGATCTGGATGGGCGATCCGGAACGCGCGGATCCAGCCCTCATCCCCGACACCCAATGGCTGGACCATCCCGATTGGCGCAGCCTGGACGGCTATATCCACTATGACGTCAACTATCTGCTGATCGCAGACAACCTGCTGGACTTCTCCCACCTGCCCTTCGTGCACCCGACCACGCTGGGCGGCAGCGAGGACTATGCCTCGGTCTCGCCCAAGGTCGACCGGCTGCCCGACGGCGTGCGCATCACGCGCTGGACGCTCAATACCGAAGCGCCGGCCTTTGCCAAGAAGGTCCGCGAATGGCCAGGCCTGGTGGACCGCTGGAACATCTACAACTTCACCCTGCCCGGCATCCTGCTGATGGACTCGGGCATGGCCCCGGCCGGAGACGGCGCACAAGAAGGAAACCGCGCCGGCGCGATCGAATTCCGCGGCTGCCAGGCCCTGACGCCCGAAACCGAAACCTCGACGCACTACTTCTTCGCGCATCCGCACAACTTCTCGATCGAGCGGCCCGAGGTCACTGCCTCCATCCACCAGAGTGTGGTGGATGCCTTCGACGAAGACCGCGACATCATCACCGCGCAGCAGCGCTCGCTGTCCCTGGCGCCCGACTTCAAGATGGTGCCGCTGTCCATCGACGCCGCGCTGTCCCAGTTCCGCTGGGTGGTGGCGCGCCGCATCGAAGAAGAGCAGCAGGCAGCCGGCGCGTCCGGCGTGCGCCCGGCGCAGGCGGTGGCCTGAAATGCGCCGGCTAGTCATCAGCCGCATCGTGCGCGAGGCGCGCGGCGTGCTCGGCCTGACGCTGTGCAGTCCTGACGGCGCCATGCTGCCGGCCTTCGAGGCCGGCGCGCATGTGGATGTGGCGTTGGGCAATGGCCTGGTCAGGCAGTATTCCCTTTGCGGCGACCCGGCGGAACTGGGCGTGTACCGGCTGGGCATCGGCCTGGCGGCCGAGACGCGCGGCGGTTCGCGCTACATCCATGAACAGCTGCGCGAGGGCGACCTGGTGGATATCGGCGAGCCCAGGCAATTGTTCGGGCTGCATGCGCAGGCCGCCGGCCATGTATTCATCGCGGGCGGCATAGGCATCACGCCCATCCTCAGCATGATCCATGCAAGCGTCAGGCGCGGCGAGCCCTGGCGGCTACTGTACTGCGTGCGCGACCGCGACGCGGCAGCCTACCTGTCTGAACTGGCCTTGCACGGCGAGCGCGTGACGCTGCATGTCGACAGCGAACAAGGCGGCGCGCGCTGCGACCTCGACGCCTATCTGGGCGCGCTGGGGGAACCAGGCTTGCATGTCTATTGCTGCGGCCCCGGGCCGTTGATGGATGCCGTGGCCACGGCCTGCGAACGCGGCGGAATCGCCGCGGCGCGCGTGCATTTCGAGCGCTTTTCCGCCAGCGCGCCTGCTGCGGCCGAGCCCGGTTCAAGCTTTGCCGTGCGGCTCGCGCGCAGCGGCGGCTGCCACGAAGTGCCCGCGGACAAGTCGGTGCTGGATGTGCTGGAAGCGGCCGGCGTCGCCTGGCCGTACTCTTGCCGGGAAGGCCTGTGCCGCAGCTGCGAAGCCGGCGTGCTGTCCGGCAAGGTCGACCACCGCGACTACGTGCTCAGCGACGAGGAACGCGCCGCCAACCGCAGCATGATGGTCTGCGTGTCGCGCGGCTGCGGCACGCTGGAGCTGGACGTCTAGGCAGGTTCCTGCAGCGCCGACGCATCCAGCAGATGGTCGACGATGGCGAGTATCTGCTCGGCGGCTTCGCCGATGTGCCGCTCCAGCGCGGCCTCGGCGTCTTCGGCCCGCCCCTGCCGGGCGAGCGCGATCAGTTCGCTGTGCTCGTCGTGGGCTTGCTGGCGGATCGGCGCGTTGACGATCTGGAAGCGGAAATAGCGTTCGGATTTTTCATGCAGCGCGCGCACCATGGCCAGCGCGGCGGGACGTTGCGCCGAGCGGTACAGCAGTTCATGCAGCTGCCAGTTCAGGCGGCCCCATTGCTCAGGCTCGGCCGTGTCCATCTGCGCCACCACCTGGCTCGCCAGATCCAGATCCTGCGTCTGATGCTGCTGCACGGCCAGGCGCAACAGCCACGGCTCCAGCCGCAGGCGGATGTCGAAGAACTCCTGCACCTCGGCGCGCGACAGCATGGAAACGTAGGCGCCGCGATGCGGGATCATGTCGATCAGTCCTTCGGCGCTGAGCTGGCGGATGGCCTCGCGCACAGGCAGGCGGCTCACCCCCAGTTCCTCGGCGAACAGTTCCTGGCGCAGCGCGGAACCGGGGGGAATCGCGCCGGACAGGATGCGGTCGCGCAGTTCGTCGACCACCAGTTCGACGGCGGTCTTGCGCACGAGGCGGCCGGGGCTGGCGGTCTGGGAACGGGACGGATTGGAAGCGGAAAGCGGCGAATTCTGGGACATGAAACCTGCCTGGTTGCACCGTGCGGCGGGGGCGGCACGGCAGGACTGGGCGGAAAACAGGGCCGCCATGCCCAGGAAAACCCCGAGAGACAGCCGCTACCCGCAGCCCTTTTAATGTAAGTATATTGGATCCATGATCCAGTTCAAGCCGGCGCCCCCAAGGGCGACGGACCGAGGCCCGAGCCTCGTTTTTTTAAGCCCCATATTTTTGGATCCAATATCCAATAACCACTATCCAACCGGATTGCACCGGATGGATCACGCATCAGGAGCCGCAGCATGAGCATTCAATGGCAAGGCGTATTTCCCGCCGTCACCACCAAGCTGAAACCCGATTTTTCGCTGGATCTGGAGGCCATCCGCCAGGGACTGGAACGGCTGATCGAGAACGGCGTGGGCGGCGTCGTGATGATGGGCATGGTGGGCGAAAACGCCCAGCTCTCGCCCGAAGAAAAACTGCAGGTGCTGCGCACCGCCGTCGACACCGTGCGCGGCCGTGTGCCGGTGATTTCCGGCGTGGCGGAAACCGGCACCGCCCGCGCCGCGGCCTTCGCGCAGGAAGCCGAGCGCATCGGCGTGAATGGCCTGATGGTGTTCCCCGGCCTGACCTACAAGTCCGACGGCCGCGAGACCGTGGCCTTCTATCGCGAGGTGGCGCGCGCCAGCGCCCTGCCCATCCTGCTCTACAACAATCCGCGCGGCTACGGCGTGGACCTGACGCCGGACCTGGTGGCCGAATTGCTGGAAGAGCCGACCATCGTCGCCATCAAGGAAGAGTCCTACGACACCACCCGCGTGACCGACCTGATCACGCGCTTCGGCGACCGACTTGCCGTGGTCTGCGGCGTGGATGACCTGATCCTGGAAAGCGCCGCGCTGGGCGTGACGGCCTGGGTGTCGGGTATGGCCAACGCCGTGCCCCGCGCCTCGGTCGACCTGCTGAAACTGGCCGTCGAGGGCGATTTCGTGCGGGCCCGCAAGCTTTACGCCGCGTTGACGCCGCTGTTCCACCTGGACACGGTGGTCAAGCTGGTGCAGCACATCAAGCTGGCCGAGCACCTGATCACCGGCAGCGCCGAGACCGTCAAGCCGCCGCGCCTGGACCTGGCCGGGACCGAACGCGAACGCACTATCGCCATCACCAAACAGACGCTCGCGGATCTTTCCGCCCTGGGCTACTGATACCGGAGCCGCCACCATGCGCCCATACCGCCTGTCCGCGCTGGCCTTCAGCGCCCTGTCCGCAGTTTCCGTCCTGTCCGCCGCGCACGCCGCGGACTACCCCGCCCGCTCGATGGAACTGGTGGTCGCCTACCAGCCCGGCGGCGGCAGCGACAACACCGCGCGCGCCATCGCCGAGGCGGTGCGCCCGCCCATGCTGGCGCAGCCCACGGTGGTGATCAACAAGCCGGGCGCCAGCGGCTCCATCGGCTGGGCCTACGTGGCCAACGCGCAGCCCGACGGCTACCGGCTGGTGCTGATGACGCCTGAAATGCTGGTGGTGCCCCTGATGGGCATAGGCAAGACCACGGTCGGCGACTTCCAGCCCATCGCCCGCTTCACCGACGATCCCTCGTCGGTCACGGTACGCGCCGATGCGCCCTGGAAGACGGTGGAGGAATTCCTGGCGGACGCCAAGAAGAATCCCGAACGCGTCGCCGTGTCCAACGCCGGAATCGGCACGGTGCCGCACATGGCGGCGGCGGCGCTGGGCGAACAGGCTGGCGTGAAGTTCGTGCACGTGCCCTACCAGGGCTCGGCCCCGGCCATCATGGGTCTCCTGGCGGGCGACGTGCAGGCCACCACGGTTGCCTACGCCGAACTGCAGCAGCACGTGGAAACCGGCAAGCTGCGCACCCTGGCGGTCATGGCGCCCAAGCGCCTGGACAACCTGCCCTCCGTCCCGACCATGAAGGAAAAAGGCGCGGACCTGCAATTCAGCGTCTGGCGCGGCATCGGCCTGCCCAAGGCCACGCCCGCGGACGCGGTTGAAAAATGGCGCGCCGCGGCCCGCCAAGTCGCGCAATCGCAGGACTTCCAGACGCTGATGCGCAAGCAGAACCTGACGCCCTCCTATGCCGACCAGCCGCAATTCACGGCCGACGTGGCGCGCCAGGAAGAGGCGTTCAAGGCGCTGGTGCCGAAGCTGAACTTGAAGCCCTGATCGTGACATCCTGAGCGGCGGCGGGGACGGCGCCGATATGCCGTCCCCCCCTTGCCCGATCCGCTTACTCGACCGTCGCGCCCGACTTCTTCACCACTTCCGCCCAGCGCGGGATCTCCGTCGCCATCAGGTCGCGCAGCTGTTCGGGCGTGCTGCCGACCAGTTCCATGCCCATGGTCTTGCCCAGCTTCTCCTGCACGTCCGGCTCTTTCAGGATCACCGCGATTTCCTGCGACAGCTTGTCGAGAATGGGCTTGGGCGTGCCCTTGGGCGCGTACACCGCCTGCCAGGACGCCATCTGGAAGCCCGGCACGCCGGCCTCCTGCATGGTCGGCACCTCCGGCGCCAAGGCGATGCGGTCCTTGGTGGTCACGGCCAGGAGCTTGAGCTTGCCGGTCTGCAGCAGGGGCAACGCCGCCGTCATCTGGTCGAACATGAAGGTCACCGCGCCCGAGGACACGTCGACCATGGCGGGCGGCGTGCCCTTGTACGGCACGTGCGTGAGCGGCACCCCTATCATGCTGGAGAACAGTTCACCCGCCAGGTGCGTGGAGGTGCCGGCGCCCGAGGACGCGAAGGTGCGCTTGGAAGGATCGCGTTTCAAGAGCGCGATCAGGTCGGCCACGGAATTAACGCCCAGGTTCGGATCCACCAGCAATACGTTGGGCAGGTAGGCGATCAGCGAAACCGGCTCGAAATCCTTGACCGGGTCGTACTTCAGGTTTTTGTACAGGCTGGCGTTGATGGCGTGCGTGCTGATGGTGCCGCCGAACAGGGTGTAGCCATCCGGCGGCGCCTTGGCCACATAGGTCGCGCCGATGCCGCCCGCGGCGCCGGGCTTGTTCTCGACGATGACGTTCTGATGCAGGCGGTCGCCCAGCTTCTGGGCCAGCACCCGGCCCACCACGTCGGTCGAGCCGCCCACGGTGAACGGCACCACATAGGAAATCGGCTTCTGCGCGGGCCAGTCGGCGGCCTGCGCGGGCGCCGCCAACGTGCCCAGCATGGCGGCGGCCAGCAGCGCGGCCAGCGCGCCGCGTCGTTGCGTGTTCATGGTTGTCTCCTGCCTCTTGTTTGGCTTATGGGGTTGCCGGCTGAGCCGGCGGCAAGGCTCAGCGGCCCTGTTGCTTGCGCCATGCGGCGAACTTGTCCTTGGTGCCGGGATCCGTGGGCGGATACAACCCCAGGATGGATGCGCCCAGCTGCACCTCGCTGGTCACGAAGTCCTCGAAGGCCGTCATCTCCACGGCCTCGATGGCGATCTCGTCGGCCAGGTGGGCGGGGATCACCACCACGCCCTCGCGGTCGCCCACGACGATGTCGCCCGGCCACACCGCCACGTCGCCGCAGCCGATGGGTGCGTTGATATCCAAGGCCTGGTGCAGGGTCAGGTTGGTGGGCGCCGAAGGCCGCTGGTGATAGGCGGCAAAGCCCAGTTCGGCAATCTCGGGCGAATCGCGAAAACCGCCGTCCGTCACCACGCCAGCCACGCCGCGCTTCATCAGCCGCGTCACCAGGATGGAACCGGCGGAAGCCGCGCGCGCGTCCTTGCGGCTGTCCATGACCAGCACCGCGCCTTCAGGGCAGGTCTCGACTGCAAGGCGCTGCGGATGGGCGCGGTCCTCGAACACCTTGATGGTGTTCAGGTCCTCGCGCGCGGGGATGTAGCGCAGGGTGAACGCCGGGCCGACCATATTGGGCAGCGTGGCGTTCAGTGGACGCACGTCCTGGATGAACTGGTTGCGCAGGCCGCGCTTGAACAAGGCCGTGCACAGGGTGGCGGTGCTGACGCCGGCCAGGCGGGCGCGGGTTTCGGGATTCATTTGGGACACGATGGCTCCGTATTCTGAAGACGGTGGGATGGGCGCGGATGACGCTCTAAAAGATCTCGGGTTCGGGCACGGGCGCGCCGAAAGCGGTTTCCAGGAAATCGAAATCGCAGCCGTCGTTGGCTTGCAGGATGTGCTTCGAGTACATCCAGCCGTAGCCGCGCTCGTAGCGCCGGGGCGGCGGCGTCCAGGCGGCGCGGCGCGCGGCCAGTTCTTCGTCGCTGACGTTCAGGTGGATGCTGCGCGCGGGCACGTCGACGGTGATCAGGTCGCCCGTCTTCACCAGGGCCAGCGGGCCCCCGATATAGCTTTCCGGCGCCACGTGCAGGATGCAGGCGCCGTAGCTGGTGCCGCTCATGCGGGCGTCGGACAGGCGCAGCATGTCGCGCACGCCCTGCTTCACCAGCTTGGTCGGGATGGGCAGCATGCCCCACTCCGGCATGCCGGGACCGCCCTGGGGTCCGGCATTGCGCAGGATCATGATGTGGTCGGCCGTGACGTCCAGGTTCTCGTCGTCCACCGCGGCCTTCATGCTGGGGTAGTCGTCGAACACCAGGGCCGGCCCGGTGTGGCGCAGGTACTGCGGCGCGCAGGCGCTGGGCTTGATGACGCAGCCGTCCGGCGCGATATTGCCGCGCAGCACGGCCAGCGCGCCTTCGTCGTAGATGGCCTGGTCCAGCGGGCGGATCACGTCGTCGTTGTAGACCTCGGCGCCGGCGATGTTCTCGCCCAGGGTCTTGCCGGTGACTGTCATGGCGGACGGATCCAGATGGTCCTGCAGCCGCGACATCAGCGCCGGCAGCCCGCCCGCGTAGAAGAAGTCTTCCATCAGATAGGTGTCACCGCTGGGCCGGATGTTGGCGATCACCGGGACCTTGCGGCTGGCGGCGTCGAAGTCGTCCAGGCCCACGGCGCAGCCGGCGCGGCGCGACATGGCGACCAGGTGCACGATGGCATTGGTGGAGCAGCCCATGGCCATCGCCACGTTGATGGCGTTCTTGAAGGAGGCCAGGCTCAGGATGCGCTGCGGCGTCAGGTCCTCCCAGACCATCTCCACCACGCGCCGGCCGCATTCGGCGGACATGCGCATATGGTTGACGTCCGCCGCCGGGATCGAGGAGGCGCCCGGAAGCGTCATGCCTATGGCTTCGGCGATGGCGGTCATGGTGCTGGCCGTGCCCATGGTCATGCAGGTGCCGTAGCTGCGGGCGATGCCACCCTCGACCTCGGTCCATTGCTCCTGCGTGATCTTGCCGGCGCGGCGCTCGTCCCAGAGCTTCCAGGCATCCGACCCGGACCCGAGGATCTTGCCCTTCCAGTTGCCGCGCAGCATGGGGCCGGCGGGCACGTAGACGCAAGGCAGCCCGGCGCTGACCGCGCCCATGATGAGACCCGGCGTAGTCTTGTCGCAGCCGCCCATGAGCACCGCGCCGTCGACCGGATGGCTGCGCAGCAGCTCTTCGGTCTCCATGGCCAGGAAGTTGCGGTACAGCATGGTGGTCGGCTTGACGAAGGATTCCGATACCGAAATCGCGGGCAGCTCCACCGGAAACCCGCCCGCCTGGAACACGCCGCGCTTGACGTCCTCGACGCGCTGCTTGAAGTGGCTGTGGCAGGGATTAAGGTCCGACCAGGTGTTGATGATGGCGATGACCGGGCGGCCCGCCCAGTCGTCGGGGCCATAGCCCATCTGCATCATGCGGGAGCGGTGGCCGAAGGAACGCAGGTCGTCCCGGGCCATCCAGGCGGCGCTGCGCAGGCTTTCGTAGGAGCGTTTCATAGGGGTGAGGCGGTCTTTCGCATTGTTGACCGGGCCATTTAAACACTAATACATTAGTGCGTCAGCTAGGTAAAAACCCGCTAAACTCCGTTACTCTTCAGGCCCAACTCCGCACGCGACCCGATGCAAAGCACCAAGCTCAGACTGGACCGTTCGCGCCACGCCGCGCCCCAGGTCTTCGAACATCTACGCGAACAGATCGTGTCCCTGGAACTGGCTCCGGGCACGCCCCTGTCGCGCATCACGCTGGCGGAAACCTACGGCCTGAGCCAGACCCCGATCCGCGACGCGCTGATGCGGCTGGCCGAGGAAGCGCTGGTCGAGATCTATCCGCAGCACACCACGGTGGTCAGCCGCATCGATGTGGACGCCGCCCGCGAGGCGCATTTCCTGCGCCGCTCGCTGGAGCTCGAGATCGTGCAGATGCTGGCGCAGCGCCCGGATCCGCAGCTCTTCCAGCGCCTGCAGGCCAGCATCGACCTGCAGCGCGCCAGCCACGCCAGCAGCCAGTACCAGCGCTTCATCGACGCCGACCAGGCCTTCCACCGCGACATGCACGAAGCCGCCGGCGTGACCCGGCTGTGGGAACTGGCGCAACGCTACAGCGGCCACCTGGACCGCTTGCGCCGCCTGCACCTGCCCGAGGCCGGCAAGGCCGAGCGCATCCTGGACGACCACCAGCGCCTGCTGGACGCCATCGTCGCGCAGAACCCGCAGCGCGCCCAGCAGGTGCTGCGGGAACACCTTTCGGGCACCCTCAGCCAAGTAGCCGAGATCTGCAGGCGCTATCCGGAATATGTGTTGACGGCTTAGGCCCCGCCGCCCCTCGGACGTATTCGCTCCGCGCGCACGCGCCCTGCCCGGTATGATCAGGTACACGCCATGGCCACAAGCCTGGCGCCGGCGCGCCGCGCCACCACCGGAAAACACCAATGACCGCAAGGCACGCATTCCTGATCGCCCTGGCCGTGACCGCCTGGGTCCACCCCGCGCAGGCCGCGCCGCCCGGCGACATGCCGTCCGCCGCAGCAGCCTGGCTGCCGTTGGACCCCCAAGCCATGCCTGGCGTGTTCTACGACAGCGCGTCGATCAAGGTGGTATCGGAGCGCCCGGCCGTGATGGCCGTGAACGTAGCCTGGTTCTACGCCCAGCCCAAGATTTCCGCCGCCAACGGGCAACCCTACCGCTCCGTGATCCAGCCGGTCACCATGAACTGCACCGCCGGCACCTATACCGTCAGCCAGGTCGTGCACCATGCGGGCGAGAACGCCACCGGCCCCATCGTCGAGTCCCTGCCTCCGCCCGGCATCCGCAATGCGCCAATCGCGCAAGACCCCGTGCAGCGCAAGCTGCGCGAGATTGTCTGCCCGGTCAATGGCAAAGGCATACGGCGATAAGACCCGGCCGTCGCGGCCTCGCCGCGCCGCTATCCACCCGCTTCGGCCGCCAGCCGCGCCTGGCGCTTGGCCAGCTCCGTCTTCAATTGCACCAGGCTGGGCGTGACGATGGGCAGGAATGCCGCTTCCCGCCAGCGCCGCGCAAAGCCTGCGCCAGCCGGCCGCAGATAGGCCGCGCCGCCGCTGGCCTGCAGTTCCAGCTGCACCGCCTGCTGGGCCGCTTCGGCCAAGGCGATGCGGAGCTCGAACAGCCGCCAGGGCTGCGAGACGAAGCTCCCGCTGCGCACCCCATCGATCAAACCCGCCGTCAGCGCGTGCAACTGCGTCTCCAGCGCTTGCAGCGGCTGACCCAGGATGCCGCGCGAGTCCTGGCCCTGCCCTGCCTGTTGCGCGGCGCGCAAAGCGCCCCGCGCCAGGCCAATGGACAGGCCGCATTGCATGCCCGCAAAGGCCGGCCGGGCCTGGGGCAGATACTCGCGCGCATCAGGATGGATGATCCATTCGGGACCCATGCGCACGCCGCGCAGGTCCAGCGCCGCGGTGTGGGTCGATTGCAGCGCCAACAAAGGCAGGTCCGGGCTGCGGGCAAGTCCCGCGATGCCATGCGGCAGCGCGACCACCGCCGGCGTTCCATCAGGCGCGGCAACAGCGGCGGCCACCAGGAAGCCCTGGGGCCGCAGATTGGTGACCCAGGGCATCCGACCGTACAGCACCCACGCGCCGTCCGCCTCGCGCGCGGCGATCTGCAGCGACTCGATGCCGCTCAGGAACTTCATGGCGTTCGACAGCGCGGTCGCACCGGCCTGCTCACCCTTCAGCAGCGGCGCCAGCCAGGCTTCCGCAAGAGCCTTGTTGGGGCTGCGCAGCAGATACTCGATGAAGACTCGCTGGCTCCAGGCCACGAAGGCCCCGGCAACGGAAAGCTCCGCCAACTGCGCGATCATTTCGATCGCGTCGCCGATATCCGTGTCTGACAAGCCGCCCTGCGCCACGGGCACGCCATGGCGCAACACGTCGGCGGCAGCCAGTTGCGGCAACACTACCGCCGCATCCATGCTGCCGTCGTCCAGCGCATCGGCATGCTGTCGTAGCCAGGCTTGCAGATCCGCGGGCAGCGCGGCGTGGGCGATCGGACGGGCCATGGAGGTCTCCTGCGGGTCGGCATCGGACGCGCGGGCACTGGCGGCCCGGCGCAATCCCGCATGATGCCCGCAAACTGCGATGCCCGGGCGACCGTATCAGCCGCCCATCCTGGCCGTGCCGGCTCAGGCCAGGCCCAGCAGCAGATCCGCCAGCAAGGCCGGATGCGTGATGTGGGCTTCGTGCGGCGCGGCGATGTCGACCCAGTTCCAGTCCGCTTGGGACTGCACCAGCTTGCGCGATTCATCCAGCACGGCCAGCTCGGGCTGGGTGCAATGGACATAGGTGCGGGCCACGCCATTGCCGATGGGGTGTTTCAGGTTCAGTGGCGTGGTGTAGCTGGCCAGCGGATGGGCGGTCAGGCGGCGCTTGACCCAATCATGGTCCGCGCTGCCCGGCGTGAATCCCCAGGCCGCCGGCAGCGGATCGGGAATCGGCACGGCCAGTCCATCGGTGGCCTTCGAGGCCGCGGCGATGCGCGCGTCGGCATCCGCCTTCGGATACACCGAGAATGCATTCTGGCCGCTTTGCAGCACGATGGCGTCGAAGTACACCAGATGCGCCAGCCGCTGCGGAATCCGGTCGGCCACGCCCGTGATCGGGATGCCGCCGAAGCTATGGCCCACCAGGATCACGTCCTTCAGTTCCTGGGTATCGATGACCTGGACCAGGTCCTCGACAAAGGTGTCGATGGTGATGTTCTTGCTCAGCAGATGGGCGCGGTCGCCCATGCCGGTGTAGCTGGGCGCGTACACGCGGTGGCCGGCCGCCAGCAGGCGGTCCGCCACCGGACGCCAGCACCAGCCGCCATGCCAGGAGCCGTGGGCCAGGACGTAGTTGCGGGCCTTTGCGGTCGGGGCAGCCGGGGCTGCCGCCCCGGCCGCTCCCGCGGCTGCCAGCGCGGGCAAGCCCGCGGCCAGCTTCAACAAGGTTCTGCGGGGAAGCATCGTCATGGCTTACACCTGCGCCAGCGCCTGATCCAGATCCGCCAGCAGGTCGTCGATATGCTCGATGCCGATCGACAGGCGCACGGTTTCCTCGCGCACGCCGGCTTTCTGCAGCTCTTCGGGATTGAGCTGGCGGTGCGTGGTGGATGCGGGGTGCGTGGCCAGCGACTTGGAGTCGCCGATATTGACCAGGCGGGTGAACAGCTGCAGTGCGTCCTGGAAGCGCGCGCCGGCCTCGCGGCCGCCCCTCACGCCGAAGGTGAAGAGCCCGGGCGCCTTGCCGCCCAGGTACTTCTGCGCCAGCGCGTGGTCGGGATGGTCCGGCAGGCCGGCGTAGTTGACCCACTCGACCTTCGGATGTTCGCGCAGGTACTTGGCGATCTTGACGGTGTTCTCGACGATGCGGTCCACGCGCAGCGCCAGGGTCTCGATGCCTTGCAGGATCTGGAACGAGTTGAAGGGCGAGATCGCCGCGCCGGTATTGCGCAGCGGCACCACGCGGGCGCGGCCGATGTAGGCGGCCGGACCGAAGGCTTCGGTGTAGACCACGCCGTGGTAGCTGACGTCCGGCGTATTCAGGCGCTTGAAGCGCTCTTTGTGCTCGGCCCACGGGAACTTGCCCGAGTCGATGATCGCGCCGCCCAGGCTGGTGCCGTGGCCGCCCAGGTACTTGGTCAGCGACTGCACCACGATGTCGGCCCCGTGCTCGATGGGACGCAGCAGGTACGGCGACGGCACGGTGTTGTCGACGATCAGCGGCAGGCCGTGGCGGTGCGCCAGGTCGGCCAAGGCGGCGATGTCGGTGATGTTGCCCAGCGGATTGCCCACGGATTCCGCGAAGATGGCCTTGGTGCGGTCGTCGATCTGGGCCTCGAAGGCGGCCAGGTCGGAAGGATTCGCGAAACGCGTGGTGATGCCGTATTGCGGCAACGTGTGCGCGAACAAGTTGTAGGTGCCGCCGTACAGCGTGCTGGACGACACGATGTTGTCGCCCGCCTCGGCAATGGTCAGGATGGCGTAGGTCACCGCGGCCTGGCCCGAGGCCAGCGCCAGCGCGGCGATGCCGCCCTCCAGGGCCGCCACGCGCTGCTCCAGCACGTCGGTGGTCGGGTTCATGATGCGTGTGTAGATATTGCCCGGCACCTTGAGGTCGAACAGGTCGGCGCCGTGCTGCGTGTCGTCGAACGCGTAGGCCACGGTCTGGTAGATGGGCACGGCCACGGCGCGCGTGGTCGGATCGGGGCGGTAGCCGCCATGCACGGCCACGGTTTCAAGCCGCCACTGGGGCTTCTTCGCTTCGGTCATCAGTATCTCCTGAAGTGTTGCTTATCAATGATTCTTCTCAGACGGGAAGCGTCCGCGCTGCGCGCAGTATGCGTTCCACGTCCGCATGATTGTTATAGGCGCCGACGGACAAGCGCACGTAACCATACTCCACTATGCTGGCCACGATCCCGGATTGTGTCAGATGCGCCAGCGCGGCCGCGGGATCCGGCACGCGCAGCGCCGTCGTCGTGCTGCGGAATTCCGGACCGGCCGGTGACGCGACCTGCAGGCCCACTCCGCGCAAGCCGGTGCTCAGCGCTTCCGAAAGCTCCAGCACCCAGGGCTCGATACGTTCGGGCCGCGCGCCTTCGATCAGGTCCAGCGCGCCGGCCCAGCCCGCGATGCCCGGATAGTTCAGGTTGCCTGATTCGAGCCTGCGGGCGTCAGTAGCATCGGCGATGCCCACCTGCCATTGCAGTCCGGATTTATCCAGCGTGTTGACGCCGGAAGGTCCGATATACAGCGGATCCAGGGCTTCGAGCAGCCGGGGCGATACATGCAGCAGGCCCACGCCCAGCGGTCCAAGCATGCCCTTATGCGCGCCGCAAGCAAAGGCATCCACGCCCCATTCATCCACGTTGACGCGCAACAGCCCCGCGCCCTGAATCCCGTCGACGACCAGAAAGATGCCGCGTTCGGCGCAGCGCCTGCCCAGTTCGGCGATATCGGTGCGCAGGCCGGTGCCGTACTGCACCCAGGACACTGCAATCAGCCGCGTGCGCGCATCCACATGCTGCCAAAGGTCATCCACCGTGTAGCGATGCGAATTCGCCTGCGCCACGCGCACCTGGACGCCACGGCGCCGCAGGTTCAACCAGGGCAAGGCATTGGTGGGATGCTCCTGGTCGTCCACCACCAGGTTGTCGCCTTCCTGCCAGGCCAGCCCCTGCGCAACGATGTTCAACCCTTCGGTGGTGTTCTTGGTGAAAGCCAGGCGCTTGGCGTCGCCGCCGATCAGGCGGGCCAGCCGCAAGCGCAACGCATCTGCGTCCCGCAGCCACTGGGGCTTGTCGCTGCGTGCGTAGGTTATGCCTTGGAAAAATGCGCCGACCGCCTCGGCCACCTTGGGCGCCAGCGGGCTGGTGTAGGCAATGTTGGCGTAAGCCTGGTCTTGCGTGATCGGAAACAACTGCCTGAATTCGTCCTGCCAGCTCATGCGCCACCGCTCCGTCATTTCAACTTGGTATGCAGCGATTCTAGGTATATGACGCGGATTTGAGTAAGGCTTAGTTTTTATATCCATATGACCATATAGTCGCTCGCCGAACGTCATAGCACCCATAGAATTCCTGCCTTTCCGGACTGCATCAAACAAAGGAATGGCATGCGTTTGACTCAACAACTGAAGATCGCGGGCGTGGCGGCGATGCTGGCGCTGGCCGGCGCGGCTCATGCGGGCACGGTCGAGACCATCAAGAAACGCGGCGAACTGGTCTGCGGCGTGAGCCAGGGATCTGCCGGCTTGTCCATCGCCGACAAGCAAGGCCGTTGGACCGGCCTGGATGCGGACCTCTGCCGCGCGCTGGCCGCCGCCGTGCTCGGCGATCCGGAGAAGACGCGCTTCGTGCCGTTGAGTTCGCAGCAACGTTTTCCTGCGCTCCAGTCGGGCGAGATCGATGTGCTGAACCGCAACACCACGATTACCTCCAGCCGCGACGCCGGCTTGGGCATCGCGTCCGCCGGCATCGTGTTCTATGACGGCCAGGGCTTTCTGGTGCCGCGCAAGCTGGGTGTCAAGAGCGCGACGGAGCTCGAAGGTGCGCAGGTCTGCGTGCAGCCCGGTACGGTCAACGAGCAGAACCTGGTCGACTACTTCAAGAAGCACAAGCTGAGCTATCGTCCGGTCGTCATCGAGAATCTGGTCGAGCTCGAACAAGCCTTTTACGCAGGACGCTGCGACGTCTACCTGTCGGATGCGTCCACCCTGGCCGCCAGCCGCGCGGCGCGAGCCGGCCAGCCGGACGACTTCGTCATCCTGCCTGAACGCATCAACAAATCGCCGCTAGGCCCCTTCGTGCGGCAAGACGACGCCAACTGGGCCGCCATCGTCCGGTGGACCATCAACGCGCTGGTGGCGGCCGAGGAACTCGGCATCACCGCGCAGAACGCCGACAACCAGGCGCAAAGCAGCGATGCCCAGGTACGCCGCCTGCTGGGCGTGGACCCCGGCATAGGCAAGAGCTTCGGGCTGGACGAAGGCTGGGCCCGCAACGCCATCAAGGCCGTGGGCAACTATGGCGAAGTCTGGAACCGCAATCTGGGCGCCGCAACGCCGCTGAAGCTGGAGCGCGGCCTGAACGCGCAATGGAACCAGGGCGGGCTGCTGTACTCGCCGCCGTTCCAGTGATCCTGGCCCGACTCTTTCTCGACCATGGCAGCGACCGCTCTCCGTTTTCCCTCCACCGGCCCGTGGCGACGCTGGCTGCCAGCGTTGGCGTGGACGCTCGCGCTGGGCGGCATGGCCGCGGTCCTGCTCTGGCACATCGAATCGGTGCAGACTGCACGCGGCATCCAAGGCGGCTTCGGATTCCTGTTCCAGCCCGCAGGCTTCCGCATTTCCGAAAGCCTGCTCGATATCAAGCCGGAGGATCCCTACTGGATGTCGATAGCGGCCGGCCTGGTAAACACCTTGACCGTCGCCGCCGCGGCAATCCCGCTGGCGACGGCGCTGGGCCTGGGACTGGGCTTGTTGCGCATGTCGCGCAACCCGTTGGCCGCGCGTTGCGCCGCCGCCATCATCGCGCCCTTGCGCAATACGCCGGTCCTGCTGCAACTCTTCGTCTGGTACGGGCTGCTGCTGCGCCTGCCCGATCTGCGCCAGGCGTGGTCGCCGTTGCCGCACATGCTGCTGTCCAATCGCGGATTGGCTCTGCCAGCCGTGCACGGTTGGCTGCCCTACGCGGCCGTAACGGTGACCGCGCTGGCGCTGGGCGGCCTGGTCCGACGCCGCTGGGGCAATCCTGCGCTGTATGCCGCGCTGGCCGGCGCGCTGCTGGCGTGGGTCCTGTTGCCGCCCATGCGCATCGATATGCCGGTCAGGCGCGGCCTGGGACTGCAGGGCGGCTGGCAGCCCAGCATAGAATTCGCGGCGCTGACGATAGGCTTGGTGGTGTTCCATGCGGCCTACATCGCCGACATCGCACGCGCGGCCGTGCGCGCCGTGCGCGCCGTGCCGGTTGGACTTGTGGAGGCCGGGCAGGCGCTAGGCTTGAAGCCCCGCAGCGTGCTGCGGCTGGTGATAGCACCCTATGCCGCCCGCGTGGCGCTGCCGCCGTATGCCAACCAGTGCCTGGCGCTGGTGAAGAACAGCACCCTGGCCATTGCCATCGGCTATCAGGAATTGATGGCGGTGATCAACACCGCCATCACGCAGACCGGCCTGGCGCTTGAGGGCATCGCGCTGGCCGTCACGGTCTATCTGGGCCTGGCGCTGGCGCTGGGCGGCGGATTGTCGGCATGGAACGCGCGCAATACCCGCCACGGCCCCGGCGACACGCATGGCGCGCGCCTGGGCGAGCGGCCTTCGTGGAACGCTGCGGGCGAACGCCGCAGTTGGCGTGGCGGGCTGTTATCGACCGCGTTGGCCGCTGTCCTGGGCTTGATCCTATGGCGGCTGCTGGAATGGGCCTTGCTCGGCGCGGTGTGGCGCGGCGACCCCGCAGCATGCGCGAACGCGGCGGGCGCATGCTGGGCCGCCGTGGGCGAGAACCTGCCAGTGCTGTTCTTCGGCACCATGGCCCAGGCCGACCGGGCGCCCGCGCTGGCCGCCTGCGCAGCCCTGCTCGCCGGAGTTGCGCTGGCGTTGACTGCTCCGCGTGTCCGTCCCGCGACGCGTGCGGCCCTGCTCGCCGTCCTGCTGGTCGCGGCCATCAGCGCGCTGTCCGGCTGGCCCTGGGGCGGCGCCGCCATCGGTCCGCAACGCTGGGGCGGGTTGCTCGTCACATTGGTTCTGGCCATCTCCGCCCTGCTGGCGGCCGTGCCGCTGGCTTTCGCGCTTGCGTTATTGCGCCGTAGCCACAACCGCGCCGCCTCGCTGGCTGCCGCCGGCCTGATCGAGGCCGTCCGCGGCGTGCCGCTGGTGACACAGCTGTTGTTCGCGTCCTTTGTGCTGCCCATGCTGCTGGGCGGCGGCGTGTCCAAGTTCGCCATGGCGCTGGCCGCCCTGACGCTGCACACCGCCTGCCTGCTGGCCGAGGTGCTGCGCGGCGCGCTGCAAGCCATACCGCCCGGCCAGATGATGGCGGCGCGCGCCCTGGGCATGCCTGCGGCCATGGCCTACGGTTCGGTGATCTGGCCGCAGGCCCGCCGCATTGCCGCGCCTGCAGCCCTGGGCGTATTCGTGGGCGCGGTCAAGGACACTTCGCTGGTCAGCATCATCGGCGTGTTCGACGTGCTGGGCGCAGCAAAGGCGGTGGTGGCCGGCACCGATTGGCGGCCATACCACGTCGAAGTCTACCTGGCCGTGGCCGCCTTGTACTTCGCCGCCAGCCTGGCCCTATCGCGCGTGGCCCGCGCCATGGAAGGCAAGCCCGGCCGCAGTTGAGGCCGGCATGACGCCGTTGGCGCGGTGGACCCGCTTCAGAAGCGCTCGTCCATCAGCGCCGGCATGACGATTTCCCGCACAAATGACGCATCGGACAGATTCAGCAGCGCGCGTGTCATCGTCACCACGTCGTGCACGGGTATCAGGCCGCCCTCTCCCCGCAGGCTGGCCGCGTCGCGCGGCACGTCCAAGCCGTCTTGCGTGTTCAGATAGCCCAATTGCAGGCAGGTCACCGCCAGCCGCCGCGCTCTGAAGCTTTCGCGCAGGGCGTCCGCGATACCCCGCAGCGCGTGCTTGGACGCGCCGAACGTCACCTCGGGACGGCCGCTGCCGGCCAACGCGGAGGTCGAACCAGTGAGAATGACTTGCGGTTTGCGCGCACCGAGGACGCGCGGGATCAAGCGCTGGAGCAACAGGATGGTCGCGGTGACGTTGATGTCCACCATGCGCGCGATCTCCGCGGGCGAGTCCGCCAGGAAGTCGTAGTGTTCGCTGAATGCGTGCTCTTCCCACACGCCCAGGTTGTAGAGGATGGCATCGAGACCGTCCGGGGCCTGCGCCGCGATCTGCTCGACGGCGGCCACTGGCTGCGACAGATCGGCCTCGATCCAGCGCAGTTCGCAGCCGGGCGGGACAGTGATGTCTGGCGGCGCGCGGCGGGCCACGCCCACGATCAGCGTGGCATCCTGGCCCAGTCCTTCCACGAACGCCCTGCCCAGCCCCTTGCTGGCGCCCACCACCATGATCCGCATTGCTGTCTCCATCCGATCACGCCCGGGAAAGCGCCAAGCTCCCCCGCGGCAACGACGCCCGGTATAGCACGATCCCTTGCGGATTCAAGCAATGCCCGCAAGCGACGGCCGGCATTGCGCCGTCAACGCGCCGCGCCCTGCAGCCACGCCGGCCGTGGCGCCGCGTCCAGCCAGTTCTTGACGATCAGCCCCAGCTCCGTATCGCCGGAGATCCGCAGCCGGCGTTGGAAGAACAAGGTATCGGCGTCCGTTTCCGAACGCATCAGGGCCAGCAGATCGGCCAGCTTCGCGCCCAGTTCCAGTTCGGCGGCAGCGCCGTTCCATACCGGGCGAAAAGCGCCTTGTCGCACGGCGAAACTGCTGCGCAGGCCCAGGTCCTCGACCGTGATGCCGAAGCTGCGGCCCTCCAGTTCGGCCGGCGGTGTGAGCCATTTCAGCCGCCGCGCCAGTTCCAGTCCGACGGTGAAGTGCAGCGAGACGAACGGCGCAGGCAGACGCCGCCCCAGCCTGGCGAGCACGCCCGGTACTTGAATCGCCGCGCTCATGCCACGGCCTCCAGCAGGTCGATGCCCGGCTTGCCATGGAAGTAGCCGTTGCAGCGGGCCATGCCGGCAGGCGGCCGCGCCTCCATCGGCGCCAGGCCGCGCCGCATCGCATCCAGCGCGGCGATCGCTTCCAGCGTGCCGGCCGATTGAGGGCTCACCCGCAGCACCTCCACGCCCAGGGCGGCCAGCGCCGGCGCCTGCGACAGCAGGTCCAGGCAGGCTCCGGACTGCACCTGGATGCCGTTGATCGCCAGGAAATCGCTCGACTCCCGTGTGCGCATGTCCAGTCCGTCCGGATGTTCGATGCAGCGAAAGCCGCAGTCGTCCTTCTTCAAACGGAAATGACGCGCCGTGAAACAGCGTGCGGAGAACGCCAGCGCCATGCGGCCCCAGACCATGACTTCCGTCTCCAGACCGGCGGGCTTTTCCGCCATCAGAAGAGCCAGCGTCTTGCTGTCCATTTCCAGCGGTGCGACAAAACGCGCGGCGCCGCGTGCGGCCAGCCATTCCAGGGTGCCGCCGTGATAGGCGTTGACATGGGGCCCCGCCACGAAGGCGCGGCCGTTCAGGTGACGCACCGCGCCCAGCTCGCCGGCTTCGACCATGAAGTCGTCCTGCCCGCAGAGCTTCTTCAGCGCGCTGGCCTCGGCCCCGGTCTCGATCAGCGTGCGGCCCGACAGCACCACCGTCTTGCCCGCGGCGCGCAGGTCGCGCGCCAGCTCCATCCAGTCCTCGGCGCGCAGCTCGTGCCTGCGGCTACAGACGGTTTCGCCCACGTAGATGATGTCGGCGGGGCTGTCGGCCAGCGACGCGTAGAAATCCAGCGTGTGCTGGCGCGGCCAGTAATACTGCAACGGTGCGACCGATATCCGGTACGCGCTAGGTTTCATTTCCATGGACGTTCGAATGCGCCTTGCGTGACTTGGGAACCTTCGGAATGGCGCGCCAGCATGGCGTTCCATTCGGGACGGGGCGAAAAGCGGGAAGCGTCCGCATGCGCGCTGTCCAGCGCGGCGCGCAAGGTCGACACCACCTGGGTGACATAGGCCGGGCTGCGCTGCCGCCCTTCTATCTTGATGGCGGACACGCCCATTTCCGCCAGGCGCGGCAACAGGCCGATGGCGTTCAGGCTGGTGGGTTCCTCCAGCGCGTGGTCGGCCTGGCCGTCCACGTCGAAGCGGCCCTTGCACAGGGTGGGATAGGCGGCGGGTTCGCCCGGCTCGTAGCGGTCGATCAGGATGCCGTTCAGGCGCGCGTCCATGCGGCCGTTCTCTTCCGACCAGCGCACCGCATGCGCGGGCGAACAGACGCCCTTGTTATTGGGAGAATCGCCGGTGGCGTAGGACGACAACAGGCAGCGGCCTTCGGCCATGACGCACAGGCTGCCAAAGCCGAACACCTCGACCTCGACGCTGACGTTGGCGCAGATGCGCGCGATCTCCGCCAGCGTCAGCACGCGCGGCAGCACCACGCGGCGGATGCCGAACTGTTCCTTCATCAGTTCGATGGCGTCCGTATGGGTGGCGGAACCCTGCACCGACAGGTGCAGGCGCAAGTCCGGATAGCGGTCACTGGCATAGGCCAGCAGCCCCGCATCGGCCATGATGACCGCATCGGCGCCCAGCCCGTAGGCGGCGTCGACGGCGGCGCGCCATTCGGGCGCCCGTCCGGCCTGCACAAAGGTATTGATGGCGAACAGCACCTGTCGTCCGCGGCTGTGGGCCAGTTCCACGCCCGCACGGATATCGCTTTCGGTGAAATTGAGCCCGGCGAAGTTGCGGGCATTGGTGGCGTTCTTGAGCCCGAGGTAGACGGTGTCGGCGCCGGCATCGATGGCGGCCTTCAGCGCGGCCAGACTGCCGGCGGGGGCCACGAGCTCCAGGGGAGAGGTTCGAGTTTCCATGCCGGCCAGTCTATGGGGCCGTCACGCCCCTGGCCTTGTCGCAGATCAAACGGCCTATGCCGAACGCCGCATGCCGCCCTATTATTCCGTGTACAGGCCGTGTTCGACCGCGTACACCGCGACCTGCACCCGGCTGGTGAGATTGAGTTTTTTCAAAACGTTCTGCACGTGGATCTTGACCGTGCTTTCGCTGACGTCCAGTTCGCGCGCAATGACCTTGTTGCTGGCGCCGCGCGCCAGCCATTGCACGATCTGGGTCTCGCGCGCGGTGAGGCGATGGCGCTCGGCGCTGCCCCCCGGCTGCGGCGCTTGCGCGGCCAGGCTGGCCTGTCCGCGGAACTGTTCGACCAGCTTGGCGGTCATGCTCTCGGCGATGACCGGCTCGCCGCCCGCCGCGCGGCGGATCGCGGCGGTCAGCGCCTCGGCATCGATGTTCTTGACCAGATAGCCGCGCGCGCCGTCGCGCAACGCCTGCCCCAGTTCGTCTGCCTCTTCCGACACCGTCAGGATGATGACCGCACAAGACGGCAACTCCTGCGTCAGCAGCTGCAGCGTTTCCAGCCCGGACAAGCCGGGCAGGTTGAGGTCCAGCAGCACCACGTCGGGCTTGAGTTCCTTGGCGCGTTTCAGGCCTTCGACGCCGTCACCGGCCTCGGCCACGACCTCGAAGTCGGGTTGGCGTTGCAGCAGCAGGCGCACGCCCGAGCGGAACAGGGTGTGGTCGTCGACGAGGAGGATACGGATGGGCATGGTGGGAAAGTTCAAGCGGCCTGGCGTTCGCTGCCGGGCAAGGTCAGCGCGACGCGCGTGCCGGCGCCGGGCTGCGATTCAAGTTTTATCACGGCGCGCATGCGCGCGGCGCGTTCGCGCATGATGTGCAGGCCCACATGCGATTCGCCGCGCTCGGCCACCTCCGCGGGGTCATAGCCCTGGCCATCGTCGGCGATGACCAGGCTGAAGTCGCGGTCATTGGAGACGTCGATGCGCACGTGGCTGGCTTCCGAGTGCTTGCGCACGTTGGACAGCGCTTCCTGCAGGATGAAGAGCACCTGCAACTGCTCGTCAGGCGGCAGCGGCGCGCCCTCGCCCCGGCCGAAGCGCAGTTCGGTCTCGATGCCGGTCTGGCGGCGGAAGCGCGCCACCGTGTCTTCGATGCCGGCCTGCAGGTCGCCCTGTGACAGCTTGGTGCGGAAGTTGGTCAGCAGTTCGCGCACGTCCTGGTAGCTTTCGTCGACGCCAGTACGCAAGAGCGGCAGGATCTCGTCGATCTCCGCCTGGTCGCCGCGCTTGACGGCAGCGTCCAGCATCTGCAATTGCAGGTTCAGGAAGTTCAAGCCCTGCGCCAGGCTGTCGTGCAGCCCCTGCGCCACCAGCCCGCGTTCGCGCACCACCGCCAGTTGGCGCGCCTGCGCGCTCAGGCGGCGGTTGTCCAGGGCCACGCCCAGATGCTGGCCCAGCGTTTCCAGCAGCTGCGATTCTGCGGGCGACAGGCGGCGTTGCTGGCGGAAATGCAAGGAATACGAGCCCAGCACCTCGTCGCGCGTGACGATGCGGAACACGGCCACGCTGGCAAAGCCGTCGCGCTGGCAGTTCAGTTCCATGGCTGGCGGCGACTCGCGGAAATCCTGGATGACGATGACCCCGGCCTGGCGCGTGGCGACGCCGCAATAGCAGTCGTTAACGCGCATGCAATGCTCGGACTCGACCAGTTCGTCGGACAAGCCCACCGACACCATCAGGTTGAGCTTTTCGTTGTTGGGATCCAGCGCCCGGATGCTGCCGCCCTCGGCGTCGAACTGCAGCATCACGCGCCGCAGGAAGCCGTCGCACAGCGCTTCGATCTCGTTGGGCTGGTTCAGGAAGGCAGCCATGTCGTAAAGCGCGCCGATGTCGCGGTTCTGCGCGGCCAGTTGCGCGGTCTTTTCTTCGACGCGCCGCTCCAGGCCGGTGTACAGGTCCTGCAATTCATCGGCCATGCGGTTGTAGCCGCGCGCCAGCACGCCGAACTCGTCCTGGCTTTCCACCGGCAGCCGGGTGCTGAATTCCCTGGCCGCCATGCGCTGCAGGCCGTCGCGCAGGCGCAGCACCGGCGAGATGATCCAGAGATACAGCAGATAGATCATCGCCAGCGTGCCGGCGCTGGCAATGGCCGCCAGCACGCCCTGCGACAGGCGCAGCGAGGTGGTCTTGCCGGCGTTGTCCTGTTCGATCATGCGCACCAGCGTGTCGGCCCGGGCCACGAATTCCGGCAGGGTCTCCAGATAGGTGGCGGCATCCGGCTGCGCCAGGGCGCGCGTGGCGGCCGGCTTCATGACGTCGTACCAGTAGGCGGCCACGTCATGCCATTGCTTGCGGATGGCTTCGTCGTTGGGAATGAACAGCGGGCGCGCAGGATTGCCGCGCGCCAGGCGGGCGATGGTGTCATCCATGAGCTGGACCTGCTCGTTCGTGCGGAACTCGCGCCCGGCCTGCGGCCGCATCAGCTCCACCGCCACCCGGTTGGCCCGCATGCGCAGGCTGCCCGTGTCGTTGATGGCCGCGCCCGCGCCTTCCAGTTGCCAGGACAGCCACAGCGTCCAGCTGACCATGGACAGCACCACCACGAGCGCCACCAGGGAGCTGATGACGATGCGCGTGGACAGGCGATGCCAGGGCGAAGGCAGGCCGTCGGCTGGGGCGGCGGTATCGGTGGGCTTCATGGCTTTCAATGCGGTCTTGCTGTAGGAATGCTGCGGCTTCCAGTGTAGCCGCTGCGCCTCCTGCTCCCGAGCCAGGCCCTCAAGCGAGCCCCAGGGTACGGCAAATGAAATCCGCGACTTGCGCCGGCTCGTTGAGCGGCAGGCAGGGCAAACCGGTATCCAGCGGCGCGTCGGTGGCCACCGCCACGAAACTGCTGTCTTCCGCATGCAGCGGCGGCTTGCCCACGGCGGGCCGGTACACCTCGATGCGCGGGATCGCGGCCTGCTTGAAGCCTTCGACCAGCACCAGGTCGGCCGGCGACAGGCGCGCCAGTTGCTCGTCCAGCGTGGGTTCGGGCGCGTCGCGCAGCTCGTGGACGATGGCGTAGCGGAACGGAGAGGCTACCATCACCTCCAGGGCCCCCGCCTGGCGGAAGCGCGCGCTGTCCTTGCCAGGCGGCTCCATCTGGAAATCGTGGTGGCTGTGCTTGATGACGCTGACCCGCAGGCCGCGCGCGGCCAGCAGCGGCAGCATCGCCTCGATCAGGGTGGTCTTGCCGCTGCCGGAACGGCCGGCGATGCCGAAAACTGGGGTCATGCAAGCTCCGTGAACAATGGGCATACGATGGGCAGGAATGCGTCCGCCCGCGCCGAGTATGCCAGCAAAGCGCCTGCCACCAGGTCGAAATACCAGCCGTGCAGCGTCAGGCTGCCCGCCTCCACCGCACGCCGCACAAAGGGCAGGTCCTCCAGGTTGCGCAGCGAAATCAGGATGGAGGCCTGTTCGCAGGCGCGCCGGCGCTCGGCCGCGGTTGCCTGCGGCATCTGTTGCAGCACCTGCCTGCGGGCCGGTTCGGCGATGTCCATCCAGCGTTCCAGGTAGTCGGTCTCGCCGTCGCCCCGGGTGCGTCGGTCCATCAGCGCCCGTATGCCGCCGCAGTGGGCGTGGCCCAGCACGATGATGCGGCTGACCTGCAACTGCTCCACCGCGAACTGTATCGCGGCCAGCACGCCTTGCAGGCCGCGGTCGGTGCTGGCCGGGGGCACCAGATTGGCGACGTTGCGCACCGTGAAGATGTCGCCGGGGTCGCAGCCCAGCAGCATGGCCGGATCCACCCGCGAATCGCAGCAGCCGACCAGCAAGGTGCTGGGGTGCTGGCCTTCGCGCAGATTGCGGTAAAGCGATGGCGCGTCCTCGTAGTACTGCTGCTGAAAGCGCTGGAAGCCGTCGACCAGCCGTTCGATATCGCGCATGTCAGCCTCCTGTCTGCGCCATGAAGCGCACGATGCGTTCCGGACGGGCCACGAAATCATGGCGCTCCGGCTTGGCGGCGATACCGGCCCGGATCGCCGCTACCAGTTCGGCGTCGCTGGCGCCCGCGCGCAGCAGGCGACCCAGCGGCACCTGGTCTTCCTGGCCCAGGCAGAGGTACAGGGTGCCGTCCACGCCCAGCCGGACGCGGTTGCAGCTTGCGCAGAAGTGGCGCGACATGGGGGTGATCACACCCAGCACCGGCGTGCCATGGCCCGTGGTCCAGTAGCGCGCCGGTCCCGCGCCCGCCCCGTTCAGCGCGGGAACCAGGCCGGTTTCGGCGGCCAGCCGCGCGCCCATGGCGTTCAGGTCGGTGTGGGCGTAGCCCTGGCCGCAGCTGCCCATGGGCATGGGCTCGATCAGGCGCAGCACGAAGCCCTGTGCCATCGCGTAGTCCAGCAGCCTGCGCACTTCGGCCTCCGGCGTGGCTGCGTGCACCACGCTGTTGAGCTTGATCGGCGCAAAGCCCGCGTCCTTGGCTGCAGCGAGCCCCGCCAGCACCGATTCCAGGCAATCCCGGCCCGTGATCTGGCTGAAGGCGGCAGCATCCAGCGTGTCCAGGCTGATGTTCAGCCGGTCCACGCCGGCGGCGCGCAGTTCCTGGGCATGGCGGACCAATTGGGTGCCGTTGGTGGACACGGACAAGTCCTGCAATCCCGGCATGGCGGCGATGACGCCGGCCAGTCCGGCCACGCCCCGGCGCAGCAGGGGCTCGCCGCCGGTCAGCCGGACCTTCTGCACGCCCAGCCCGACGAACAGCCCCACCAGCCGCGCCATTTCCTCGTGGCGCAGCCAGTTTGCTGGAGTTTCAAAACCTTTGAAATCCTTGGGCAGGCAGTAGCTGCAACGCAGGTCGCAGCGGTCCGTGACAGAGACGCGCAGATAGTCGATGCGGCGTCCGTAGCCATCCGTTAGAGGTCCCGCAGCCGGCTCGTCCATCATGCGGCGCTCCCGCCGTAGACGCGCTCGGGCTCCTCGCCCTGCAAATCTATGCCCTGGATATCGGCGCGCTCCACCAGCAGCTTGGCATACTGGCGCCAGGCAGTATCGCGGCTCATGGACGACAGCGCGGCAGCGATCTGCTTGTCCACATGCTCGTAGGGTTGCATGCGGCCCTCGATACGACGCGTCACCCGCACGATATGCAGGCCGTGGCGGGTTTCCAGCAGCTGCGGCAGCAGGCCGCCGGCGGGCAGCGCGAATACCGCCCGCTCGAACTCCGGCACCGTGTCGCCCCGGCCCAGTTGTCCCAGGCTGCCGCCCAGCGCGGCGGACGGACAGTTCGATTGCTCGCGCGCTACCTCCGCAAAGCGCGAGGGATCTTCCAGCAGCTCGGCCAACACCACGTTGGCGTGGGCCCGCAGCATGTCCAGATTCACGCCCGGCGTGACCTGGAACAGGATGTGATCCGCCTCGATCAGCTCGCCCACCATGAAGCGCTGCGGATGCATCTGATAGAAGCGGCGGCAGGCGGCCTCGTCGGCTACGGGCGCGGGCGCCTCGCGGGCCAGCAAGGCGCCGATGGCGCCCTCCTCGTCCGCGGCGTCCAGGCCCAGGCGGCCAGCCTCGTCCAGCAGCACGCGGCGCAGCACCAGGGCAGTGATCGCCTCGCGCATGGGGTTGCCGGCCTCTGCATGCAGCGGCAGTTCGCGTTCCAGATCCGCGTCGTTCAGTTCGACGCCATTGACGATGACAGGCATGTTCGGCTCCTGGGACAGGGAATCAGCGCGGGCGGACCAGCTGCCAGGCGCGGCCCAGGTAGCCCACCGACGCGAAGCCGCTCCAGACGTGGACCAGGCGCGTGAACGGAAAGATCACGAACAGCGAGAGGCCCATGAAGAGGTGCGCCTTGAACAGCAGCGGCACGTCGGCAACATGGCTGGCCGCGTCGCCCTGGAAGGTGACGATGTGCTGCGCCCAGGTCATCAGGCGCACCATCATTTCGCCGTCCATGTGGCCTGCAGACAGCGCGATGGTGGACAGGCCCAGCAACAGCGTGACCAGGATCCACAGCAGCAACAGCTTGTCGCCGGGGCGCGTGGTGGCGCGGATGCGCGGGTCGCTCAGGCGGCGATGGATCAGGATCAGAAGGCCGATCAGGCACAGGCCGCCCATGACGCCGCCGGCCACCATGGCCACGGTCTGCTTGAGCGTGTGCGATACGCCCAGCGTGTCCCACACCACCACGGGCGTCAGCAAGCCAGCCAAGTGGCCGAAGAACAGACCCAGGATACCGATGTGGAACAGGATGTTGCCCAACCGCAATTGCCCACGATGCAGCAACTGCGAACTGTCCGTCTTCCAGGTGTATTGCTCGCGCTCGAAGCGCACGAGGCTGCCCAAGAGGAAGATCGTCAGCGCGATGTAGGGATAGATGCCGAAGAAGAACTGATTCAGGGAGTTCATGATGCGTCGTCCTGAAGATTTAATGAGCCGCGGGCGCGCGGGGATAGAAGCGCACGGTCTGCGCGCCATCGCCCGAGAACGGCCGCAGTAGCGGTTCCACGCCGTCCGCGCCTATGCCGAACGTTTCCATCGCCTCGTCCATGTCGCGCACGGGCGCCTCGGTCTGCTCGCGCGGAATCACGGGGGATTGCGCGCGCAACACCGCGAAAATGCAGGCGTAGGGGCTTTCGCCCTTGGCCAGGCGCGCGCCGATGGCGGCCAGCACGTGGATGGCGTCGTCCAGCAGATCCTGCGCCTGGGCCGGGTCGATGACGCCCAGGAACTCCAGGAACAGCGGCACATGGTCCGGCAATTCGGACACCACCGGCTCGAAACCGTGCTCGCGGTAGGTATCCAGCAGGTCCACCATGGCCTGGCCGCGGTCGCGGCTTTCGCCGTGCACATGCTCGAACAGATGCAGCGAATGCGAGCGGTTGCGGTCGAACGTGGCGACGTAGTTCTCCTGCAGCGCGATCAGGTCGTTGGTGGCCAGGTAGCCGACCAGCGGCTGCAGGGTTTCCTCCGCGTCGGGATAGTCGGCCAAGGCGGTCTCGACTTCGCCCAGCGCGTCCAGCAGCTCGGGTTCCGGGTAGCACAGCAAGGCGGAAAGCAGACGGTACAGACTCATGTTTTTCTCCTTTCCTAGACCGAGGCGGCCTTCTTGCGGGATTTCGGCATCTCGATGAAGATCTCGCTGCCCTGGGGCTTGCGTCCGAACAAGGTGCCTTCCGACACCCCGCCCGAGCAGCCGTTGCCAAAGGTGAAGCCGCAGCTGCCCTTCTCGTTGAAGCTGTCCTCGACCACTTCCTTGTGGCTGCTGGGCACCACGAAGCGGTCTTCGTAGTCGGCGATGGCCATGATCTTGTACATGTCCTGCACAGTGGCCTCCGTCAACCCGACCTGGTCCAGCAAGGCCGTGTCGCGTTCGCCGTGCACGGTCTCGGAGCGCTTGTAGGCGCGCATGGCCAGCATGCGTTCCAGCGCCTGCACCACCGGCGCTTCCTTGCCCGCGGTCAGCAGATTGGCCAGGTAGCGCACCGGGATGCGCAGGCTGGAGACGTCGGGGATCATGCCGCTCTTGCCCACCGTGCGGCGCGGCATCTGGCCGGACTCGGCAGCCGTCTGGATGGGCGACAGCGGCGGGATGTACCAGACCATGGGCAAGGTGCGGTATTCCGGATGCAGCGGGAAGGCGACGCGCCACTCCACCGCCATCTTGTAGACCGGCGACTTGCGGGCGGCTTCGAGCCACGATTCCGGGATGCCCTGTTCGCGCGCGGCGGCAATCACCTCGGGCGAATGCGGGTCCAGGAACAGGTCCAGCTGCGACTGGTACAGGTCCTGCTCGCTGGCGGTGGACGCGGCGTGCTCGATCTGGTCGGCGTCGTACAGCATCACGCCCAGGTAGCGGATGCGGCCCACGCAGGTTTCCGAGCACACCGTGGGCTGGCCGGCCTCGATGCGCGGATAGCAGAAGGTGCACTTCTCGGCCTTGCCGCTGCTCCAGTTGTAATAGATTTTCTTGTACGGGCAGCCGGAGATGCACATGCGCCAGCCGCGGCACTTGTCCTGGTCGACCAGCACGATGCCGTCGTCTTCACGCTTGTAGATGGAACCGGACGGGCAGCTGGCGACACAGGCCGGGTTCAGGCAGTGTTCGCACAGGCGCGGCAGGTACATCATGAAGGTGTTCTCGAAGGTCGAGTACATCTCCTTCTGCACGCCCTCGAACAGCGCGTCGCGGCTGCGCGCGCTGAATTCGCCGCCCAGGTCGTCTTCCCAGTTCGGGCCCCAATGGATCTTGTCCATCTTCTTGCCGGTCAGCACCGACACCGGACGCGCGGTGGGCGGCGTCTGCGACAGCGGCGCCTTCTGCAGGTGCTCGTAGTCGAAGGTGAACGGCTCGTAGTAGTCGTCGATCTGCGGCAGGTTCGGGTTGGCGAAGAGATTGGCCAGGATGCGCAGCTTGCCGCCCTGGCGCGGTTCCAGCTTGCCGGCGGCGGTGCGCTTCCAGCCGCCCTTCCACTTTTCCTGGTTCTCCCATTCCTTGGGATAGCCGATGCCGGGCTTGGTTTCCACGTTGTTGAACCAGGCGTACTCGACGCCGTCGCGGCTGGTCCAGACGTTCTTGCAGGTGACCGAGCAAGTGTGGCAGCCGATGCACTTGTCCAGGTTCAGCACCATGCCGATTTGGGCGCGTATCCTCATGATTGCTTCTCTTCTTGTTGCGTTTCAACCAGCGGACCTTCCAGCCAGTCCACCTTCTTCATCTTGCGCAGCACCACGAATTCGTCGCGGTTGGCGCCCACCGTGCCGTAGTAGTTGAAGCCGTAGGCCTGCTGGGCATAGCCGCCGATCATGTGCGTGGGCTTGAGCACCGTGCGCGTGACCGAGTTATGGATGCCGCCGCGCTTGCCGCTGGTTTCGGCGCCCGGCACGTTCACGATCTTTTCCTGTGCGTGGTACATCAGGCACATGCCCACCGGCACGCGCTGGCTCACCACCACCCGCGCCGTCAGGGTGCCGTTCACGTTGAAGACTTCGACCCAGTCGTTGTCGACCAGCCCGGCCTGCTTGGCCTCGGCTTCCGAAATCCACACGTGAGGACCGCCGCGGCTCAGCGTCAGCATGCGCAGGTTGTCCGAGTACGTGCTGTGGATGCCCCACTTCTGGTGCGGCGTCAGCCAGTTCAGGACCAATTCCTTCTCGCCGTTCGGGTAGCGGCCCAGCATGGGCGCGACCGTCTTGGTGTCGATGGCCGGCTTGTACACGCAGGAGCCTTCGCCAAAGTCCAGCATCCAGCGATGGTCCTGGTAGAACTGCTGGCGGCCGGTCAGCGTGCGCCATGGGATCAGCTCGTGCACGTTGGTATAGCCGGCGTTGTAGCTGACCTCTTCGCTTTCCAGGCCCGACCAGGTGGGTGCGGAGATGATCTTGCGCGGTTGCGCCTGGATGTCGCGGAAGCGGATCTTGTCGTGCTCGCGGCCGATGGCCAGGTGTGCGTGGTCACGCCCGGTGATCTTGCCCAGGGCTTCCCAGGCCTTGACCGACACGTGGCCGTTGGTCTCGGGCGCGAAGGTCAGGATCATCTCGGCCGCATCGATGGCGGTGTCGAGCTTGGGCCGGCCCTGGCTCACGCCCGGCTCGGTCACGGCCTCGTTGATGCCGGCCAGCTCATGCACCTCGTGCTCGGTGTTCCAGTTGATGCCCTTGCCGCCGTTGCCCAGCTTGTCCAGCAACGGCCCCACCGACGTGAACTTGCGGTAGATGTCGTTGTAGTCGCGCTCGACCACGGTCATGTTGGGCGCGGTCTTGCCGGGAACCAGGTCGCATTCGCCCAGCTTCCAGTCCTTGGGTTCGAAGGCCTGGCCCAGTTCTCCCGGGGTGTCGTGCATCAGAGGAGTCAGCACTACGTCGCGGCGCTTGCCCAGGTAGGGGCCGCCGATTTCGCTGAACTTCTTGGCCAGCAGCTTGTAGATCTCCCAGTCGGTCTTGCTTTCCCACAAGGGCTGCACGGCTTCGCTCAGCGGATGGATGAACGGGTGCATGTCCGAGGTATTGAGGTCGTCCTTTTCGTACCAGGTGGCCGTGGGCAGCACGATGTCGCCGTACAGGCAGGTGGTGCTCATGCGGAAGTCCAGCACCGTCAGCAGGTCCAGCTTGCCTTCGGCCGCGTCTTCCTGGTAGGTCACCTCGGTGGGCTTGATCGCCTCGGCTTCGTCGCCGAACACCGCGTTCTGCGTGCCCAGCAGGTACTTCAGGAAATACTCATGGCCCTTGCCGCTGGAGCCCAGGATGTTGGAGCGCCACACGAACATGTTGCGCGGGAAGTTGGCCGGATCGTCCGGGTTCTCGCACGACATGCGCAATTCGCCCGACTTGAGCTGCTCTGCGACGAATGCCACCGGATCCTTGCCCTGGCTTTCGGCCTGCGCCACCACGTCCAGCGGATTGGTGCGCAATTGCGGCGCCGACGGCAGCCAGCCCATGCGCTCGGCGCGGGCGTTCAGGTCGATCATGCTGAGGTCGCCGTAGCGGCCCCGGTCAGCCGTCGGACCCAGGATCTCCTGGACGTTCAGCTTTTCATGGCGCCACTGGCTGGTATGCGCATAGAAGAACGAGGTGCCGTTCATCTGGCGCGGCGGACGGACCCAGTCCGCGGCGAAGGCCAGCGGGGCCCAGCCGAACTGCGGACGCAGCTTTTCCTGGCCCACGTAGTGCGCCCAGCCGCCGCCACTCTTGCCCACGCAGCCGCACATCATCAGCATGTTGATGATGCCGCGGTAGATCATGTCCATGTGGTACCAGTGGTTCAGGCCGGCGCCGACGATCACCATGGACTTGCCTTCGGTGTCGTGGGCATTCTGCGCGAATTCGCGCGCCACCTGGATGACCTGCGCGCGCGGCACGCCGGTATGCTTTTCCTGCCAGGCGGGCGTGTAAGGCACGTCATCGTCATAGGAACTGGCGACGTTGCCGCCGCCCAGGCCGCGGTCCAGGCCGTAGTTGGCCATCTGCAGGTCGTACACCGTGGCCACCAGGGCTTCGCTGCCGTCGGCCAGGCGGATGCGGCGCGCCGGCACATTGCGCACCTGCAGCTCGCCATGCTCGCTGCCGAAATACGGGAAGCCCACGCCGACCACGGCGTCGGATTGGTCCAGCAGGCTCAGCGTGGGTTCGATCTCGCGGCCGCTGCCGCCGTCCTTGGACTCCAAGTTCCAGCGGCCGACCTTTTCGCCGCCGTTGACCGCGCCCTCGCCCCAGCGAAAGCCGATGCTGCCGTTGGGCGCGACCAGGTCGCCGCTCCTGACGTCCAGCACCAGCGTCTTCCAATCGGGGTTGTTCTGTTCGCCCAGCGCGCCGTCCAGGTGCGAGGCGCGCAGGAAGTGGTCCGGCGCGTAGAAGCCGTCGCGCTCCTTCAGCTGCACCAGCATGGGCATGTCGGTGTAGCGGCGCACGTAGTCGCGGAAGTAGTCCGACGCGCCGGAGAGGTGGAATTCCTTCAGGATCACATGGCCCATGGCCATCGCCAGCGCGGCGTCGGTGCCCTGCTTGGGCGCCAGCCAGATATCGCCGAATTTGACCATTTCACCGAAGTCGCTGGACACGGCCACCGTCTTGGTGCCCTTGTAGCGGACTTCGGTGTAGAAGTGCGCGTCCGGCGTGCGGGTCTGGGGCACGTTTGAACCCCACACCATCAGGTAGGTCGAGTTGTACCAATCGGCCGATTCCGGCACGTCGGTCTGTTCGCCCCAGATCTGCGGGCTGGCGGGCGGCAGGTCGCAGTACCAGTCGTAAAAGCTCAGGCAGGCGCCGCCCAGCAGGCTGAGGTAACGCGCGCCAGCGGCGTAGCTGACCATGGACATGGCCGGGATCGGCGAAAAGCCGATCACGCGGTCAGGGCCGAACTTCTTGATCGTCAGCGCGTTGGCGGCGGCCACGATTTCCATCGCCGTATCCCAGTCGGCGCGCACAAAGCCGCCCAGTCCGCGCACGGCCTTGTAGCGCTTGGCGCGCTTGGGATCCTGGCTGATCCACTCCCAGGCCGCGATCGGGTCCATGGTCTTGCGGGCCTCGCGCCACATTTCCATGAGGCGACCGCGGATCATCGGGTACTTCACGCGCTGCGCCGAATACACGTACCAGCTGTACGAAGCGCCTCGCGGACAGCCGCGGGGCTCATGGTTGGGCAGGTCCGGCCGCGTGCGCGGGTAGTCGGTCTGCTGGGTTTCCCAGGTGATCAGGCCGTTCTTGACGTAGACCTTCCAGGAGCAGGAGCCCGTGCAGTTCACGCCGTGCGTCGAACGCACCACCTTGTCATGCTGCCAGCGCGCGCGGTAGGCGTTTTCCCACTTGCGGTCCTCGTTGACCGTTTCGCCGTGACCGTCCGCGAAGGTGGACTTCACCCGCGACATGAACTTCAAGCGGTCCAGAAAATGGCTCATTCTCTATTCTCCAAGAGCGCCGGTCCGGCCGGCGCGTACTGCGATCAATGCTGTTGAATCCATTGTGGGCGCGGCCCGCCTGCCGGACCATTCGCCGGTGGCACAGGCCGGGCGCGGCAGAATGACTAGTCACTCCGGCCGCGTCCGTTTCGCTCTAGCAAGGCACCGGCGCATTGCGGCGGGCGTAGTACCACCAGGTGATGACCATGCAGGTGGCGTAGAAGCCGATGAAGCAATACAGGGCCGCCTGCACGCTGCCGGTCATCTCGAGCGAGGTGCCGAAGCTGCGCGGGATGAAGAAGCCGCCGTATGCGCCGATCGCGCCCGAGAAGCCCAGCACCGCGGCCGACTCCTTGGCGGCGTCCGCCTGGGCCTGCTTCTGCGCCGCGGCGCCCTTGCCTTCGGCCGCCTGCGTGCGTTCACGCAGGAAGATCACGGGAATCATGCGGAAGGTCGAACCGTTGCCCACGCCGGTCAGCGCGAACAGCACGATGAACATGGCCAGGAAGCCGTTGAAGTTGCCGGGCTGTCCGGCGACCGGCAGGAACATCACCACGCCCAGCACCGCGACGATCATCGCCGCGAAGGTGAACAGCGTGACCCGCGCGCCGCCCAGCTTGTCCGACACCCAGCCGCCGAACGGCCGCGTCAGCGAACCCACCAGCGGGCCGAGGAAGGCATAGGCCATGGGGTCGACCTGCGGGAACAGCGTCTTGGTCAGCATGGCGAAGCCGGCCGAAAAGCCGATGAAGGAACCGAAGGTGCCCACGTACAGCCAGCACATCAGCCAGTTGTGCTTGCGCTTGAAAATGACGGCCTGGTCCGCGAACGAGGCGCGGGCATCCGCGATGTCGTTCATGCCGAACCATGCGGCGATCGAGGCCAGCGCAATGGGGATCACCCAGATGAAGCCGGCGTTCTGCAGCCACAGATTCTGCTGCGCGCCATTGGCGTTGATGACCTGGGGCTCGCCGCCCGCCACGCCGAACACGCCGATGGAGATCACCACCGGCACCACGAACTGCACCAGGGACACGCCCAGGTTGCCGATACCGGCATTCAGCCCGGTGGCGAGGCCCTTCTTCTCCTTCGGAAAGAAGAAGCTGATGTTGGCCATGCTGGAACTGAAGTTGCCGCCGCCCAGGCCGCACAGCAGCGCCAGGATCAGCAGCGTCGGGAACGAAGTCGTCGGGTCGCGCAGGGCGAAGCCCATGCCCAGCGCCGGAATCAGCAGCGAAGCCGTGGAAATGGCCGTCCACTTGCGCCCGCCGAAGACAGGCACCAGGAAGGAATAGAAGATGCGCAGGGTCGCGCCCGACAGCGCGGGCAGCGCCGTCAGCCAGAACATCTGGTTCTTGGACAGCATGAAGCCGGCGCGGTCCAGATTGACCACCACCACGCTCCACAGCATCCAGATGCTGAACGCCAGCATCAGCGCCGGAATGGAGATCCAGAGGTTGCGGTTGGCGACGCGGGCGCCGGTCTGCTTCCAGAAACCGGGATTATCCGGCTCCCAGCGCGCAAGGACTTGAGTGGAAGACATAGGGATACTCTCAGGAGGTGGTGGAGGGAGAGGCGGCGTGTTGCCGGGCAATGGCCGCGCTTTCCGGCCGGAAACTGAAGTGCATGAAGATGAGGGAGACGCAGACGGTGCCGTACAGCAGCATGAAGGCGCTGGAGCGGACGCCCGTCAGGTCGAGCAGGATCCCGAACATGATCGGCAGCACAAAGCCGCCCAGCCCGCCGGCCAGGCCGACGATGCCGGAAACGGCGCCGATGTTTTCGCCAAACTCGTCCGAGATGAACTTGAAGACCGAGGCCTTGCCGATGGCCATGGCGATGCCGACCACGAACAGCAGCACGGTGAAGGTGACCGGCCCGAGCGCGATGCCGAAGCTGCGCGGACCATTGGCCGTCACGATGGTGAATTCCGTCTGCGGGTAGCTCAGCAGGAAGAACGCCACCCAGCACACCCACATCACCCACCAGGTGGTCTTGTAGGCGCCGTAGCGGTCCGAGATCCAGCCGCCGACGGCGCGCAGCACGCCCCCGGGCAGGGAGAAGCAGGCTGCCAGCAGCGCCGCCAGCTTCATGTCGAAGCCGTATTCGCCGATGTAGTACTTGGTCATCCACAGCGCCAGCGCCACGTAGCCGCCGAACACCACCGAGTAGTACTGGCAATAGCGCCAGACGCGCGGGTCCTTCAGCATGGCCATCTGGGCCGACAGGCTGGCGCCGCTCTTGACGCGGTGCGCGGGGTCGGAAGAAGAGAACAGCCAGAACAGGATGGCCGTCACCAGGAGCGCCACGGCATAGACCTGGGGCACGATGACCCAGGCGCCGCCCGCCGCCGCGATCAGGGCGGGGGCCACGAACTTGGTGATGGCCGAGCCCGAGTTGCCGGCGCCGAACACGCCCATCGCCAGGCCCTGCTTGTTGCGCGGGAACCAGCGCGCCACGTAGGGCGTGCCGACCGAGAACGAGCCGCCAGTCAGGCCGACGAACAGCGCCAGCACCAGGAACTGCCAGTACTCGGTGGCATAGGACAGCAGCCAGATCGGCACCACCGCCAGCAGCATCAGGATGAAGAACACCGGCCGGCCGCCGTAGCGGTCCGTCCAGATGCCCAGCGGCACCCGCACCAGCGAACCGGTCAGCACCGGCATGGCGGCCAGCAGGCCGAACTCGGTTTCGGACAGGCCCAGTTGCTGCTTGATGGGAATGCCCAGCACCGCAAAGATCATCCACACCGCGAAACAGATGGTGAAGGCGAATGTGCTTGAAATCAGGACCCGCATCGGCGCGCCGGCGGAAGGTTGACTTGCTGCCATGGTTACTCTCGCTTTACTCACGAAGACATGTGGCTAGCCTAGGCATGGCGGCCCTTGCGGACCATTCGCCAGCCGACCAGAAGCCCCTTGCCGATGTGACTAGTCACCCCTTTCCTGACGGCCCGGCTTGCGCTGGATCAAGCGGCCGCGCTGGCGGCAACGCGCGGGAGGCATTAATATGCATTTCAAATACACCTTTAAACGCGAAGCCGAAACGGCGCCGCGACTGCCCTCATGAGCACGCTGCTTAGCATCGAAGAACCCGCCGCTGCCCCTCCCCGTCCGCGGCCCCAATGGCGCGCCTTCACGGAAATGGGCTTCCGGCCGCTCTACCTGGCCGGCTGCTTCTGGGCGCTGGCGTCCGTGCTGCTATGGGTGCATGCGCCGGCACGCCTCACGGGCGTGTTGAACGGCATGTTCTGGCACGCGCACGAGATGCTGTGGGGCTTCGTCGCCACCATCGCGGTGGGCTTCCTGCTGACGGCGGGCGCCAATTGGACCGGCAAGAACCCCTTGCGCGGCACGCCCCTGGCCATTTTGTGCGCGGTGTGGATCGTGGCGCGCGCGGGCTATCTCGCACCCGGACGTCCGGCCTTCGTGGTGGCTGCGGCGGCGGACCTGCTGTTCTTCCTGTGGGCCGCGGGCGCGCTGGGCCGCGCCGTCGCCGTCACGCGCAACCAGCGCAACTACGGCATACCCTTCCTGCTGCTGGGCCTGGCCGCCACCAACGCGCTCTACCTCTGGGCCTCGGTCCAGGGCGACTACTATGCGCTGATGCGCTACTTCAATGCCGGATTGCTGTGCATGGCGGTGCTGACGCTGCTGATCGCGCGCCGGGTCATCCCCTTCTTCGCCAAGCGCGCCGTGGCGGGACTGGACATCCCGCCGCACACCCGCAGCGGCCACTGGCAGCTGGGTACGGGCATCGTCGCCATCGCCTGCCTGCTTGCCGGCCAGCCGCAAGCTGCGGCGCTGGCGCTGGCCGCGACCGGCTTGATCGCCCTGGCGCAATGGATATCCTGGAAGCCCTGGGCGGTGCGCAAGGTGCCGCTGTTGTGGATCCTGTATGCGGGGTATTGCGGCCTGGGCATCGGCCTGCTGGCAGGCGCGGCGCAATTGGCCGGCTATGTGCTGCGGCCCGCCTGGCCCGCCCACGTGATCGGCGTGGCCGGATTCTCGGTGCTGATCCTGGGCATGGTCACGCGCACCGCGCTCGGCCACCTGGGCCGGCCGCTGCAGACCGACCGCAGCATGGTGTTGAGCTATGCGCTGATGATTCTGGCGGCCCTGCTGCGCCTGGCCGCCCTGCTCCCGACCGCCGCCACCATCGGCTTCCTGCATGCCTCGGCGACCGCCTGGGCGCTGGCCTTCGCGCTATACCTGTGGCGCTTCTTCCCGATGATGATCCGGCCGCGGGCCGATGCGGGCAAGACGGCCGCGCCGGTGATGAAGGTGGTGCCGGTCGCTCGGCGTCCGGCCGCCTGAGCCTCAGCCGCGCCCCTCGCGCCGGCGTGTGGCCGCCAGCTGCTGCTTCATGGCCTTGAGCCAGGCCTTGACCTGCTGCATGTCGACGAACTGCGACAGCTCGAATTCGAGTTCGCCTATGTATTCCTCGGCATCGGCGATCTCCGCGTCCAGGTCTTCCATCAGTTCGGAAGGGTCTATGGATTGCGCGGGATCGAAATGGTACTTGGCCTTGAAGCCGTCTTCCGCGGCTGCGATTTCGCCGGCCAGCTTGGCGAGCTGCGCGTCCAGCGCCTGGATGTACTGCGCGTAGCGTTCCTCATCGACGCCAGCCAGACGATCGGGACCGGCAGCGGCCAAGGCTTCGATTTCCGCCAGCGTTTCGGGCGCGGGAGCGGGGCTATCGCCCGCCGCCTGGGTCAGCAGCGCTTCGGCATCGTCCTCGTCCTGTCCGTCTTCCGCGCCGGCGTCGTAGTCCGAGCCGGCATGCTTGAGATACAAGGCCTTCAGCCGGTCCGTGTCGCACTCGGCCGGCGTGCCATCCAGCACGATGGCGTCCAGCGTTTCCTGTGCCAGCTGCGCAGCGATCTCGGACGCCAGGGCGCGTTCCGCCTTGGTCAGTTCCTTCTGCTTGCAGGCATGGTCGAAGCAGCCCACCAGCTTGGCCTTCAGTTCGACCTCGACCGTCTCCAGCGGCGCCAGCACGTCTTCGTATTTCTTCTGGTATTCCGGCAGCACGGCCTGCCAGCCGCGCAGGCGGGCGCGCTGCGCTTCGAGCGTGCGCACGAGCGACTCGAATCTCTGACGTTGCGGCGTTCCGGATGCCGGCTGCGCGGCGGACGTGTTTTCTTGCATGGAGGGAACCTGGGCAGGCGGCGCCATAGGCGCCTTGAAATGATCGGAGCGCCATTTTAGGTTACCTGTCCGCCGAACCCTCGGCGGCGTTGTCCTTGGACGTCGTGTCGGCGGGCTCGATGTCCTCGTCGGGCACCTCATCGCCTTGAGCGCTGTCGTTGGCGTCATCCGGATTCTGCGCCGGCGGCCGATGGGCTGGGGTCCCGGGCGGCGGCACGGACGCCATCGTTATCGGATGCAAAGCCAACTCGAATTGGATCTGGGGCATCGCAGCACCTATCAGGAAGTGCGGCGAAATCCGCCGCAGCCCGGTATCAGCAAGCGCCATGCCACAACGCCCGCGCAAGAGGCGTCAGAACCGTGGATTCTTGCCGAACGGCACTTCCGTGTCTGTCGGCTTCTCGAACGACGCGGCATCCCCGTTCAAGTCCGCGACGTGGATCTGGGCCAGCCGCGTCGCCTCGTCTATCGCAACCTGGGCCGAGGCGAAGCGCTCCTCGACGGCTATCCGCTCCTGCGGCGCTCCCGCCTCCGGCGGCACCAGCACATAAGCGATGCTCCAGCTGCCCTGATGCTCAACCGGACGCTCGAGCTCGAAATCCCAACTGGCGTGTTCCATAGGGGCCTCCTGTCGAATCCTGCCTTCATGCTACTGCGGTTTACTTCGGCCTGGGATCACGGATGCCCTGATCCAGTCCCTCGAATTCGCCGCGCCGCAGGCGCGGCAGGAAATTGGCCATGGCCTGCGCCACGTTGCGCACTTCCTGCTGCACCGCCTGGTCCTGGTCCAGGTCGTCGTGGCTGGTGGCATACGGGCGGTAATAGCTGATGTAGCGGTCCAGCCGCGACGCCGCGCCCGCGTCCATCAGCCCCATCCAGTCCAGCCAATCGGCCAACCCGCGCCGCTGCGCCTCGACGCCGGCCACGTCTCCATGCACCACCAGGCCGTAGGCGCGGCCGGCCAGATGCTTGGGGTATGGCCAACCGGCAAGCTCGACCTGTTTGGCTTTGAGCGGATCCTTGCCGCCAGTCAGCGTGGGATCGGGATTGCCGCCGTCGGCGCACACCAGCCTGTCTATCATCAGCTTCAAGGGGCTGGGCGATTGGTACCAGTACGTGGGCGCCACCAGGATCACGCCATGTGCCGCGACCCATTGCTCGTAGATCCCGGCCATGGCGTCGTTGGACTGTCCCAGCGAGTGGTTCGGATAGCAGCTGCATGGCCAATGGCACAGGGGCATCGCGGTCGACACGCAGCCCTTGCAGGGATGGATGCGGTACTCATATTCGGAAACCAGGCGGCTGAGATCCAACAGGTCCGTCTGCACGCCGGCCGTCTGCAGCTCATCCAGGACGAGGCGCGCCAGCCGCCAGCTCTTGGAGACCTCCCCGGGACAGGTGCCGTCATTGCGCGCGGCGCCGACGATCACCAGGACGCGAGACGGGGTGTCCGGATCGCGCTGAACTGCCTCCGCGCGCTCCAGGCGGTCGCGCGTTTCCTTCCACTCCTGGGAAAGATCGTAATCGGGATCGGCGTAGCCCTGGCCGGCTTTCACCGTGACAGGCGCCTTGCGCCCTGCTTCGTAGCCTTCCCAGGCAATCGCTTCCAGGCGCTCCAGCGCGTCGCGCTCGGCCTCGAACGCTGGATCGTAAAAGCGCCGCATGAAGCGCAGGCGGAATTCTTCCCGCGCTAGCGGGCCGTCGTACTGGCCCTTGCGGACCGTGGGCTTGATTCCGATCATGGCTGCCTCCTTTTGCGGGCCCGGCGGCGGCGTTCCTGCCTAGCGCGAGCGGTACAGGCCGCGGCCAGGGCGAGCAGCTTGTCTTCGTCCAGGCGCTCCGCGTCGACCAGCCCTTCGTCCGCGCCCTCCAGCGCAATAAGCAATTCATCGAGTTTGAGGTGCAACGCCTCGCTGTCCTTGTTCTGGCTTTGTTGAATCAGGAACACCATCAGGAACGTGACTATGGTGGTGCCGGTATTGATCACCAATTGCCACACTTCGGAATAGCCGAACGCAGGACCGGAGCCCCCCCACAGCACAACAGTGATGACCGCCAATCCGAAGGCGATGGGCGACCCCACCCACTTGGTCACATGCGCGGCAAAATGATCAAAGAAGCGCGCTACCGGATGGTCAGCACCGCCCGCGTCGGGTGCAGCCGAACGCTTCGGCGCCGGACGCCGCCTGGGTACGCGAGTGTTGAGCATGCTGGCCCCCTTGCTCCACGGGACATCCTGTTCAGCAAGTTCCGTGCCCGCCTCCGGCCAGGGAAAGAATACATGCGGCGTGCTAGGCTGACAGGATTGCGGCCGGCGGAGCCCAGATGAAATCCATTCTGCAGTCCGAAAATCTCCTGTTGCTGGCCTGCGCGCTGGCCGCCGCCGGATACCTGGCCGATTCCGGCGCAAGCGGTTACGGCCGCCTTGCCAGCCTGGTCGAGACTGCCGTTTTGATCACCGCCATCCTGGCCGCTTCGCTGAGCGTCGCCCGCCACGCCGAGCGTGTCGCGCAGAAGCTTGGCGACCCTTACGGCAGCATGATCCTGACGCTATCCGCCGTGCTGGTCGAGGTCATCGTGCTGGCAATCGTGTCCACCAAGGCCCACTCACCCACGCTGGTGCGCGACAGTATCTATTCGGCCGTCATGCTGGACATCAACGGCATCCTGGGCGTAGCCGCCCTGATCGGCGGTTTCAAGCACGGCGAGCAGGCATACAACGACGATTCCGCCCGAACTTACAGCGTGATGATCCTGACCGCGGTTACGGTCTCGATGATCATTCCCGAGTTCATTCCGCAGTCGCGCTGGCGCGCGTATAGCAGTTTCACGATTGCGGCCATGCTGCTCCTGTACGGCGTGTTCCTGCGCATGCAGACTGGCCCGCACAGCTACTTCTTCAGCTACAGCTATCCGGACAAGAAAACCCGCAGGCCCCTGCCAACCTCAGGCTACCCAACCCGAGGCCAATCGGCGGCGGTCATGGCGATCGGCATCATTGCCGTGGGCGCGCTTGCCGAACTGATGTCCCATTCCCTCGATCGCAGCCTGGAAGGCATCGAAGTGCCTCCTGGCTTGGTGGCACTGATCGTGGCCGGCATTTCCGCCGCGCCGGAAATGCTGACCGCATTGCGCGCGGCGCTCGCGAACCGGATGCAATCGGTGGTCAATATCGCGCTTGGCGCTTCGTTGTCCACGGTGATACTGACCGTGCCGGCGATGGAGGCCCTGGCCTTGATCACAGGTCAGCGCATCGTCATGGCCATGACGCCGGCGCAGACATTGATGATGCTCGTCACCCTGCTGGTGGCGGCAATCAACCTCAATGACGGCCAGACCAACGCGATCGAGGGCATGACCCATTTCATCCTGTTTGGCACCTTCCTCATGCTGCTGGGACTGGGCTTGTAGCGTTCTGACCCGGCTCAGGCGTTCAGATGCGGGCCAGGCGGCCGAATCCGGCGCCGTGAACAGGCGCGCCGCTCCCGAGTCCGGGCATAGGCAACTCTTGGGCCCAACCCGCCGCCAGGGCTTGCGCAGCATGCTCGGGATCTGCCGTCCTGGCGTGCTCGTTGCGGATGCGGCAGGTCTGCGGGTCCGTGGCGAACAGGCCGCGCGCAGATACCCGCGCCTGTTCGATCAACTGCGTGGTCTTGGGAATGCGTATCTGCGCAAATTCACTCAGGGCTGCCGCCAGGCCCGCGTCCGGGCCGTTCAGGCATCGGGCCAGGTGCCAGGCATCCTCCAGCGCCTGGCACGCGCCCTGCCCCGAGGTCGGCATGGGCGCGTGCGCGGCGTCGCCCACCAGCAGCACGTTGCCCCGGCTCCAGCTTGTCAGGGGATCGAGGTCGTGCACGGAGATCAGGCGGATGGCGTGCGCCGGCGTCGCGCGGATGATGCGGGCGACAGGGTCGGGCCATTTCCCGAACAACGCCTCGACCTCCTGGCGCAGGCCCGGCCGCGGACAAGGGCCGCGCCTGCGCGCCCGCCCAGTAGACCAGGCCCGGCCGCACCGCCACGGCGCCAAAGCGCTCGCCCGCGCCCCAATAGTCCTGGATGGCGATTTCGTCGACCAGCACACCGTCCGCCTGCGCCACGCCTATCCAATTCACGAAGCCCTGATAAACCGGCGCGTTGTCTCCCGCGACGAATCGGCGCGCCACCGAATCCATGCGGCCATCGGCGCCGATGATCACGGCGCGGGTTCGGGCGCTGCTGGAATTGATGCAGGCGCGGCTGGGTGCGATGGGCCGCCGTTCCTGACGTTTCCCATCGGTAGCCAACGGATAGCGCAACCCGCCCTTATGGGCGCAGACCGAGTACCAACGCGCCAGATGCCAGGCTGGCCACCGCGATCAGCGCCCAAGCACGTTGCGCGCTGCGGGCGCCGAACACGCCTACGCCGATCGCCGTGTATACGACAAAGCTCAAAAGCGTTCCGCCGAGCACGCCGGCAGCCGGCGAGGCACCGGCCCTGGCAGGCCACGCCAGCGCCAGGACCGACATCGCCAGGGCGGACAACAGGTAGCCGCCCGCTGCCGCAGCCATCACGCGGCTGGCGATTCCCCAGCGATAAGCTGCATCATCGTGGCTGGCAGGAGGCGCTTTGCGCGACGGCGGCGCGACGACCGCTGGCACGGCCTTCCAGCGCCGCCCCAGCGCATGAGCCATGCAGGCAAGCAGCAGGCCAAGCCCGAACGCAGTGATCTCCACTGCCGCCTGCGGCCATTCTCCGCGGGCTGCATAGGTCCATGCATGCCGGCCCGTCGTCACCCAGTTCAATATCGGCAGCCCCAGGCAGAGCACGGCAGCCGCAGCCAGTTGCTCGGTCCATGCGCTGCGCGGCGCGCGCAACAGCGCATGGACCAGGGTCGCGGCCCACACGGCGAAGAAAATGCGGATCTCCCAGGCGCTGCGTTCCGGCCAGGCGGCGGGGATCAGGCGGTTCCCGTAAAAGTAGGCGATGCTTGCCACGGTGACGCCCGCCAGCGCCGCCACGTTCAATGCCTCCACGCAGCGGTAGACCCGCGCCGTGCCCCTCCCGAATTCATGCTCGCTCTTCTTGCGCCGCTTGATGGAGTACAGCAGCGTGCCGATGGCGATCATGGCGGTTCCCATCAGGCCGCTGAAGAAATACAGCCACTTGATGGTCCATCCGCCAAAGTCTGCCTTGTGCAGGGTTTCGATCGTCTCATGGACCTGCTTTGCTTCAAACCCCTCGTGATGAGCGGGCACGACCTGCAAGACCGCTCCGCTCGCGCCATCGAACACGACGCGGCTGGCATCTGTGAGCAGGCGCGGGGCGGCGCCGGCCAGGGGCTTGCGGCCGGACACCAGGACGATGCCTCGCGCATCGCCGGGACGCTCTATCGTGAGGCGCGCCGCTTCCTGCCCGGTCAGTTCGCGCGCGCGCGACAGCAACGGGTATAGATCCGGAACCCCGTCCAAACCCGGCCCCGCGATGCGCGGCACAGGCTGCGCTGGCGCAAGCTCGGCCTGGTAACGGCGATAGGCGCCGGCGTCTCCGCCATACGCCGCATGCAGCGGCCAGGGCATGTAACTGGTGTAGAAGAACGCCAGGCCCGTGTAGCCGATCATGAAGAGGAACGGCAGCGTCAGCACCGCCGTGGCGTTGTGCGCGTCCAGCCAGCTGCGCAGTCCCTTGCCCGGACGAAAAGTGAAAAAGTCCTTGAAGATGCGCTTGTGCACCACCACACCGGAGACCAGCGCGACCAGCATGCACATGGATATCCAGCCCACCAGCCAGTAGCCCGGCAAGCCGCCGTGCAAGGTGTAGTGGAAGGACATGAAATGCCGGCCGCCCTCGGTCTCGCGGATCTGGGGCGGCGGCTGCACCGCGCCCGTGCGCGAGTCCAGCCAGATCTCTTGGCGTGCGCCGTCGTCGGTGCGCCAGGAAAGTTGCGCCGGCCAGCCGGGCCGGACCGGCAGGGAGATGTCCCAGGCGGAAGCCGCCGCCGCGCGGGACGACAGCTCCTGCGTGGCGCGCGGCAGCCACTGCCGGGCGTCCACGGCCGCGGCAGCGGGATCGGCCGGCGGCCCTGCTTCCATCCAGCGCGTGATGGGTTCCCGGAACACGCTGAGCGTGCCGGTCAGGAAGATCGCGCACAGCAGCCAGCCGCAGGTCAGGCCGCACCAGGTGTGCAGCCATGACATGCTTTGGCGAAATCCCCCTTTCACAACCGGGTCCGCAGGCCGCCGTGATCATCGGCCGACACGCGGCCGGTCACAGCGTACCCCGCAAGGTCAGCATCACGTTGCGAGGCTCGCCGTAGTGGTTGCCGCGCCGGATCTGGCTGACCATGCCGTAGTAGTCCTTGTCGAACACGTTCGCCACGTTCAGGCTGGCGGACCAGTGCTTGTTGATGCGATAGCCCGCGCGCAGGTCCCACACCGCGCGGCCGGGCGCGCCCATCCGCACCGACATGTCGTCATAGGCCTTGTACGAGTAGCCGCTTTGCGCCGACACGCCGCCGCCGACGCTGAAGGCGTTCCAGCGCCCCGGCAGCTGGTACGTGGTGGACAGGCGGAACAGATGGCGCGGGGTTTCCGCGCTGATCGTCTCGCCTTCGTCGTCGCGGCTGGTGACGTAGGTGTAGCCGGCCATCACTTGCCAACCCGGCGACAGTTCCCCGCTGGCTTCCAGTTCAAAGCCCTTGCTGCGCAGCGTCCCGCCGTTGCGATAGCAATTGGGCGAGGCCAGCGAACCCGGGCAGTTTCCGGGGGCAGACAAGTCCTCCACTGCGATGCCGGACTTCTTCACGGTGAATACCGCTGCGGATAGGTTCAAGCGTCCGTCGTAGAGTTCGCCCTTCACCCCCGCCTCGTAGTTGGCGCCGATGGACGGGTCCAGCGGCTTGCCCGAAGACGTTACGTAGGTGCTCTGCGGCTGGTAGGTGTCCGCATAACTGGTGTAGACCGACCATTGCTGGTCCAGGTCGTAGACCAGGCCGGCATAGGGCGTGAATTCGTGCTTCTGCTCATAGTCCCGGGTCATCCTGCCCGTCAGCCCATCGTCGGACCGGTACTTCAGCCAGCTGAACTTGCCTCCCAGCAGCAAATGCAACGGGTCCGCCAATTGCAGGCGCATGCTGCCGTACAGGCTGGTCTGCTCCAAACGCGACGTTTCCTTGCTGCCCCACGCTGGACGCGTGGGCTCAGGAATGGAGGAATGGTCCGGGTCGTACACGTTGATGGGCGAGTCGCTGTCCAGATTCGCCGACTTCTGGTTGACGCGCTGGCGCGACCAGCTGGTGCCAAGCAGAATCTGGTGCGTGCCGCCCAGCGCCTGGAAACTGCCCGTGGTGTTCAGATCGATGCCATCGCTTTTCACGCTCGCATTGTTGAAATAGATGGTATAGAAGCTGGAACCCACGCCGGTCGCCCGATCCACGCCGCCGACCGGAATGGCCACGCGCTGGTCCAGGTCGACCTCGGTGTGATTGAGCGACAGGCGCACTTTCCAGTCCTTGTCGAGCCGGTGCTCGGCTTCGGCGAACACTTCGTTCACCTGGCCCTTCTGCCGGTTCCAATCCTGGATCAGCGAGGTCGAGCGCGAAACGTCCAGCGCGCCGCCGTCGGTATAGCGCGGCAGGCCGAACAACCAATAGCCGTCCGTATCGGTGGCCTGGTGGCGCGCCCCGAACGTCAGCGTCGTGTCGCGCCCGAGATCGGCGTCGATCACGCCGTAGACCAGGGGCGATTTCGACTTCGTGCCATCGTAGAAGTAATGGCGGTCCTGATAGGCGGTCACCAGGCGGCCGCGCACCGTGCCGGACTCGTTGAGCGGGCCGCCGCCATCGAGTTCCATGCGGTAGTTGTCCCAGGATCCCACCGTGGTGGAGCCCTCGAAATGGCCTTCGCCGCGCGGACGCTTGCGCACCATGTTGATCGCGCCGCTGGGATCCGCCGAGCCCAGCATCAAGCCGGCCGCGCCGCGCAGCACTTCCACACGATCGAAGACAGCGGTGTCGATGGGCAGCCAGCCCACCGGGGCATAGACCACGCCGGCCACGCCGTCGACCAGGTAATTGCTGTCGTCCACCGTGAAGCCGCGGATCGAGAACTTGTGGTTGCCGAAGTTTCTTGCCGTCTTGGTCACGCCGGTGGTCTGCGCCAGCGCCTCGTCCAGCGTGGTCAGGTTCTTGTCGTCCAGCAGCTGGCGCGTGAGCACGCTGACCGATTGCGGCGTCTCCTTGACCGACTGTGTCATCTTGCTGATCGTGATGGCATCGCTCGTGTATGAGCCGGTTCCTTCGGTGGTGGGATTGCCCACGCCGCTGCCGGTGACTGTCACCGACTGCAGCGTGACAGCATCGCCCGAGGCTTGCCCGACCACCGTCAAGGTGTACACATTCGGCCTGGCGCTGTTCACACGCACGTTGCTACCGGACAGCAACTGGTCCAGCGCTTCCCGCGGCGTGTAACGGCCGTTGACCGCTGGCGAGCGTTTGCCCGCCACCACGGCCTCGTCGAACAGCACCTGATGCCGGGACTGCTCCGAAAACACCCTCAAGGCATGCTCCAGCGGCTGAGCCGGAATGCTGAAATCCACCTGCGACGCTTGCGGCTGCGCATGCACCGCAGCGGGCCATGCCAGCGCAGCCAGCGCGCCCGCCACCATTGCCGGCATCGCCCTGAGCTGCATGCCCGTCGTCAACGCGCCGCCAACAAGCGCGCCCTTCAACAATCCCCGTCCCATTCCCGCTCCATCGTTGTTGGCCGCTACCGGCCTTGCGGGAGTAAACGGATTCCGGGGCGGGATTGGGAACCCGCACACCACATGCGAATAAAAATAATTTTCAGGCAGACGCCTGGACGCTCAGCGATCCAGGATCAGGTAGCCGCCGTCGGGCGCGCGCTTGACCTGCACCGGGAGCAGATCCGGCAAGGCTTCCAGGAATGCGGCGGGCGCATTGGTCGCGGCAAAGCCCGAGACCGGCAGGGACTTCAGGCCCGGGCTGGCCAGCGCCACCGGCTTGCCCAGGTACTGCGCGACTTCCTGGACCACTTCGCCCAGCGGCGTGCGCCGGTACACCAGACGGCCATTGCGCCACCCGCCCACGCCGTCCGGCACCGCTGCCACTGCCTGATAGGTGGCGTTTCGCGCATCCACGGTCACGCCTTGCTCGGCGTTCAGCGACAATTCCGGCGTGGCCTTGTCGCGATCGGGCTGCACACGCACACGGCCGTGCGACACCTTGACGACGACCTGATCCGGGGTGTTGCGCACATTGAAGGCCGTGCCCACCACGGTGATCCGGCTTTGCCGTGCATCGACGGTGAACGGACGGCTGGTATCCGGCGCCACGTCAAAGAACCCTTCGCCCTGGTTCAGCACCAGCTCGCGGCGCCGCGGGTAGTAGCGGACCTCCAGCGTGCTGCCGAAATTCAGCGCGACATGGGAGCCGTCGGGCAGGTCCAGCTGACGCACCTCTCCCGCCGCCGTGTTCACGCTCAACACATAACCGGGCGTGTTGTCCCAGCGATACCAACCGTAGCCGCCGCCCACGACCAGCGCCGCACAGGCGGCGGCGAAGGTCTTCGAAAAGGCGGGTTGCCCCAGCAGCGCGCCCCAGAAACGCGGCTGGGTGGAGGCCTTCGGCGAGGCGCGTCGCGGCAAGCGCGGGGATGGACGGCTGGCCGCCTGCGCGTCGCAGGCCAAGACAGGGCGAGGCGCCTGCGACAGGTCATCCCAGGTCCGCGATACCCGCGAATAGGCCTGCCGATGCGCGGGCTGGGCGGCCAGCCAGGCATGCAATTCCTGCTCATCAGCGTCCGACCAGCTGGCGTCCTGGCGACGCACCAGCCATTCAGCCGCCGCTTCGTGCAAGGCGAGCGTGTCCGGCGAGGCAGAGGAAGACGGTTCGGTCATGACGAGGCGGAGTCGCTATTGTTGTTCTTGTCCAGGCCGGCGTCATCGCCAGCGGGCCGATGCAATTGCTGCATCTGGGCAACCGTAGCATAGTGCACGCGGACCTCGCAGTAAGCGATTGCCCGCGCCAGATGCTTGACCACCATGCGCCGCGATATCTGCATGCGGGCGGCGACTTCGTCCTGTGTCAATCCATCGAAACGGCTCAGCACAAAGGCTTCGCGCTGGCGTTCGGGGAGTTCCTGCAAGGCCTCGCCCAGGCGCGCCAACCGTTGCTGATGCGCGGCAGCGCGCATGGGACATGAAGCATCGCCCGCCGCCAGGGCCCGCACGCCCTCTTCCGCTTCATCGAGCGACACGGTCTGCAGGCGCCGCCCCGCCTTGCGCTCGCGGAATTCGTCCGCCACGCCGTTCAATACCGTCCTGCGCAGGTATGCGCCCTGCTCATCGGAAGAATCCAGCGCGGGATTGGCCGCCACCCATTTGACGACGCCATCGTGCAGCGCGTCCTCGGCGCTGCCGATGCTGCCCTTGAAGCGGGCCAGGCCGCGCATGAGCGGCAAGCGCCAGCGCGCATAGGCTTTGGCGATCGCGCTGGAATTTCCGTTCTGGTCGTCGGCGGATGCGGGCGTCGTGTCGGACGCCAGCAAAGGGTTGCGGCTCATGCGGCGCGGGTCGGTTGAAAGTGGCCGGATTGTACTGAGATTTATTCTCAGTCGCAATGCAGCGCACCCCCAGCCCGTTCACCCGTCAACCCTCGCGCCTCACGGCGCCACTTGATACCCGCGCTGCTGCATGCAATTGCTATATGTAGAGGCCGCTGCCGCATTCTGTTGCGACGCTTCGGCGCGATCCTGGCGGCGGTCCTGGCGTTGCCGCGAACCGCCCACGACCATCCCCGCCGCCGCCGCGTCTTTCGCCTGGTTCTGCCGGTACTGCTGTTTGGCGTCGTCGCTCATCCGGTCGTAGACCTCCTCGTGCTGATTGCCGCGCACGCTGGCTGCCGCCGCACCCGCAGCCGCGCCCGCGGCGGCGCCACGGACCCGTCCGCCGGATTTAGGATCGTTCGTGCTGGTGCTGGCGCCGCTGCCTGCCAAAGCCTGGCATGCGCTGATGTCCTGCTGGGTGGTTTGGGGCGATTGCCCTTTGAGCGGGGTTACCGTCTGTGCGGTGGCGCACAGGCAGAACAAGGAAAGAAGCGTCGCGGTACAGGGGTGTATGGACTTTTTCATGAAAAACTCCATTGAAGGCAAGAAACCCACCACCTTCGAGTTTAGCGCCGCACATCGAAGCCAGCCCAGGAACTGTGCAGCGAAATCCTATGCCAAATGCCTGATTAACGCTGAAACCGCTTGATTGATGAACGGATTTGGCATTCCGGCAAGCTGGAACAATGCGGGGCGCGACCTGGAGCGGATTGGAATATTGAAGCAGGCAGCCTTGCTGCACGTAAGCACTTCAGTAGTGTGAGCAATAGATCAAGCGCAGCTTCGCCGCTCCTTTTGGCCATCCATTTCCAGGCACCCACGGACCGTGACAAGCAACAATCTACGAGAGATTATTCATTCGCTACGCGAACGGCTGACCACCGGCAGGCTCGGCGCCGGCATCGTCACTTCGATGACTGGCATGCTTGCCGCTGCCGGATACGAATACGACGTGGCCCGGTTTCCCGCGCTTCCTTCCAACCACGCCTGGCCCACCGATTTGCAGGACGCTCCGCAATCCCTGGCTGAGGCCCTGCTGTGGAAAATGGGCAAGTGGGAAGTCTATAGATCGTTCGTCGGATATGTCGCCGATGCCAACAGCGCGCCAAAGACCACCGACGTTGTTTTCTACGCGTTCGCAAAGCATCTTGCGAATTCATCCCGGCCCATCTACGACCAGCACGCCCTGCGCGCGCTCTGGGCCATCGACAGCGGCATGACCCATGGCCAGATCGGACTATGCCGCAGCCTCCTGGCCACTAGGGATGGAAAATGGAAAGCCTCGGCCAGCGGCGCAAGCACGTCCGAGGGATATCAACTCTATCTTGATCGCGTGGAGCGGATCCGCGATGAGAGCCTGACTCTGGATGCGCTCGACAAATTGCTGATGCCGCTGGGGCAGGCCCTGAAGCAACACACCGCAGACCGGGCCGACAAAGAGCGCACCACGCACATCACCGAGTTCAACCGGCTCGCCGGTCTTGCAGAGTGACGCCACGCGCCGCCGCATGACATGCCTGGACGCCCCACGGCCTCCAGGCCCCGGGGCTTAATTCGCCTTCTCGTCCTCGCCCTTGTAACCGCTGATATAAGCCCGCCCTGAGCAGCGCACGAAGGCCACGCAGGTCAGGCCGCCGCTCTTGGCGTCGCAGGTGGCGCGCGCTTCGTTGCGCGCGGCCACCGGATCGGGATTCTTCGCGGTAAAGCTGGTGCCGCGGCCCTTGCTGCCCTTGCCCCAGGCCATGCCGACGCAGGTGTCGGTATAGGTGAGCACCGTGCGGCAGCCCACGCAGTCTTCCCACTTGAGCAAGGCGTCGACCGCTTCCTTCTCGCTCGGATAGCCATCGGCATAGGTCAGCTGGCCCGAGTCCTTTTCAGCCACGGAGCCCCAATAGCCGCGCGAATCCAGCTTGGCCGACAGGGCTTCGAGCTGGGCGGGCGTGGCCGTGTCGGGCGCCTTCAGGTCGGCTTCGCTGTAGCCCGGGCCGACGCACAAGGGCATGACGGCAAGCTTGCACTTGCCGTCGGCACTGTCGTTGGTGCAGGTGCGGATGGCCTTCTTCGCGGCGACCTCCGACGACACGCTGGCGCCCCAGAACAGGTCGCCGCGCGAATTGCGCGAGAACGCCACGCAGCTGTCGGAGAATGAGGTGACGCTCTTGCAGCCCTTGCCCCCGGCCTTGTTGCACTTGGCCAGCGCGGCGTCCTGCGCTTCCTTGGTGGAGGTTTCGGGCATGACCCAATACAGCTTGGCGTGCGCTTCGTCGGTGGCCACGGCGCCGTACAGCGTGTCGGCGTGCGCCGCTGGGGCAGCCAAGCCCAGCGCCAGCGCGCCTGCGCCGGCCAATGCGGCCACGGTGGAACGGAACTGAACGAGCAATCGCGCGAGCATCATGGGTGTGCAATATCCAGTGGTTGTGGCGCCGTGCGCCTCGCGATCTGCCATCGCCAAGGCGCCCCCCGGGGCGCAGAACGCGCGGATCGTAGCACGTTACAGTTTGTCTTCCTCTCCCCGCTTTCTCACGTTTCCAGGTATTACGTAACCAATTTTTCAGCGGGAGAAAGCCGATGCGCCACTATTTTTTCGTTAACATTCTGCCCTCGCAGTGCAGCGTCAGACGACCGCCTGCAGGTGTACGCCGCACTGCCCAGTGCTCGGGCGCCGCGATACGACTAGTCACGAAACGAAACTAAAACAAGACAAAATCTTGCGGCCGCTGATTTATGTTCCGGCACGCCGGATCTTTGAGGGAGCTAGGGCTCAGCATGAATAAATCGCGACTCCGTTCGACCTGGTTGCTGGGCCGCGCCCTGCCGGCGGCCCTGGTCCTTGCCGCCTTGGCCGGCTGCGCGCCGATGCCCACGGGCGGCAGTTCCACGCTGCCCTCGCTGACCAACATTTTTTCGTCCGGGCTGTCGTTCTCGCCCAGCGTGAACGTGGCCAAGAACATGAAGGGCCGTCCGGTCGGCGACGCCATCACGGCGCTGGGCGAACCGTCGAAGAAGCGCGGCGTGGGCAACACGATGGAGCTCATCTGGTCGGACTACCAGACCGCGCCCTATACGGAATGGGTCTCGACCGGCACCTCCCAGCAGGTGGTGGGCATGATTCCGGCCACCTCGACCAGCGCCGCGACCCCCGTCTTCCAGAACACCAACCACGGCTATTACAACAACCGCACCAAGGTCTACGAATGCACCGTGGTGATGCGCATGCAGAACAGCGTCATCATCGACAGCCAGGTGGACGGCAATGTCTGCCCCGAATTCATCGCCGCGCTGCGCAAGTGGGCGGGCGAGCGTGAAGCCAACAACTACCGCAGCAATTAAGGCAGCGCCCCCTCTTGTCGAACAAACTCGGAGCCCGCCATTTCCTCGCGGCGACGGCTGACGCCATGCGCCAGCAGGGCCGCGCCATGCTGGCCGCGGCCCCCTGGTCGCTGGCGCTATTCATCCTGTCGCTGCCTTTCGCCTTGCTGATCACCAACCTGTTTCCGTACGGGAATGGGCTGTTCATGGCGCTGGCGCTGATCAACCTGATTGCGTTGGCGCGCATGACCTGCGCCTGGCATCGCGTCGTCCAGCCGGCGGACTTGACGGACGTCGGCGCCACCCGCGGCAGCGCGGCGCAGGCCCGTCATCTGGCGTTGCTCTGCGCGCTCGTTATTGCAGGCACTGCGATGGCCCGCGCCACCGGGGACCTGCCCTATGTGATCTACATGGTGCTGGCGGGATCGAATGACGCCGTGTTCTGGAGCGTCTTGTGCGCCGCGCTGGCGCTGATCTGGGTGCCCACGCTGTACGCGCTGGCAATGTATGGACTGAGCCTGCCGCGCGCGGCGGTAGCCGGCGAGTACCGTTTCCACGCCGCGCGCGCCGCCATGCCGTACAAGCCCTGGCCGCTGATGCTGGCGCTGCTCATGTTGATCGCGGCGGCCGGCCATGCCGGCTACATCCTGGGCATGCTCGCGTACGGCTACCCGGACGTTGGACTGGCGCGGGCAGCGATGAGCGCACTGCTCTGCGTCCCGCTCGTGTTTGTGGTGGCAACGATGTATGCGGTTGCCTATCGCGATTCCTGCGAACCGGCTGCGCGGACACTCTCCAGCCGTTCTTGAGCCCGAGTGCAGGCCGTCCAACGAGGCGTGAAGCACGTCTTTTGCTCCCATGCCCTAGTCCAGATCCGACGATCGCGGATACTCGATTTGGAGTATTGCCCGGCCACGCCAGAACTGCAAAAGTCGCTGACAGCGGTTCCCGGGCCACCGCGTCGTCGATCATGATGCCGCAGGCCCCTCCCCCAAGTACTTATGAGCACGAGGAATCAGGAGGTGTCGCCATGGACCCCAAGAGTTTTCATTTCCTGCTTCCAGCGGACAAGCGCCCGTCATTCAGCCCGCTGAACGAGGAGGTACACCCCGACTTCCCCTGGCTGACCGCGAATCGCGCTCGGTCGCGCGGAGCGGACGTCTTCGCGGTCATCGACACGATCGTGATCCACGCGACGGCGGGTTATGCCACGCAGCACGCCATTGACAACTGGAAAGTCAGAAAGGCGAGCGCCCACTGGATCGTCCCGGATGAAGACGAGCCGCAGCATGGCCACTTCGTCTGGTCCGTGGTCGCCGAAGCCAAGGCGGCATTCCATGTCGGGGACGTCAACTACGCGCCGCATCTGGGCCAGGGTCCGAACGTCAACAACCGCAGCCTGGGGATCGAGATCGTCAACACCCAGGATGTCCAGAATTACAAGGACCCCTATTCGGCTTGGCAAATCGAAGCGACGGCCCGGATCATTACCTATGCCTGGAGCAAGTATCCGAACCTGAAGCATGTCATTTCGCATGCCAAGCTGGACCCGAATCGCCGGTCGGATCCCGGAATCAACTTTCCCTGGTCCAAGCTGGAGAATCTGGTGTTGTCCCATACTGCGGTAGCGCAACGGAACCCGCTTGTGTTTGCCGCCTATGCCGGCGCGCCGCGAGCCGATTATCCGGGGAACTGCTGCGGGCCCTGATCGCGAAGCCGCTCGAAGCTGACATTTCACTGACTTAAAAACGCGAATAGTTTTTATTCATATAGAATCCGGACTGTCCGTAACCCCATAGCCTGGCAGTCCCGATGTCCCTGCCCCTTTCCACGGGCCCTCATTTCCCACGCAAACGCCTGGTCCTGATCGCCGCCGCGCTGGTCATATTGGCTGCCCTGGCGCTCTGGTACGTCGGGTCCAAGGGCACGCCCGCCGCGCGTCCGCCCGAGTATGGCCAGATCCCTGTCGCCGTCGCGGTCGAGGCTGCCAGCGCCGGTCCGCTGCAGCGCGACCTGCACGCGCTTGGCACCATCACGCCCCTGGCGCAGGTGACCCTGCGCAGCCAGGTCGACGGCGAATTGCTGAAACTGCATTTCACCGAAGGCCAGGCCGTGACGCGCGGCCAGTTGCTGGCGGAGATCGATGCGCGCCCCTACATTGCGGCGCTGGCCTCGGCCGAAGGCGAACTGGCGCGCACCCAGGCGCTGCTCGAGAACGCCGAGGCCGATCTGCAGCGCTACCGCAAGCTGGCGCGCCAGGAAGCGGTGTCGGGTCAGCAATTGGATACCGCCGAAGCCCAGGTGCGCGCCTATGCGGCCCAGCGGCTACGCAACCAGGCCCAGGTGGCCGACGCGAAGCGTCTGCTGGACCACACCCGTATCGTTGCGCCCCACGACGGCCGCATCGGACTGCGCCGCATCGACGCCGGCAATCACGTGCGCGCGGCCGACGCCGAGGGCCTGACCACGCTGGTCCAAACCCGGCCGATCTCGGCGCTCTTCAGCATTTCCGAAACGCGCCTGGACATCCTGCGCCAGGCCCAGGCGCGCGACGCCGCGCTGCGGGTCCAGGCCTGGGACGCGGACGACCGCCGCCTTCTGGCCGAAGGCACTTTGGAGGCACTGGACAACCGCATCCAGGCCGCCAGCGGCACCGTCCGGCTACGCGCGCGCTTTGCCAACGCCGACGAATCGCTGTTTCCGAACCAGTTCGTGAACATCCGGCTGGCGGTAGTACAGCAGGACAACGTCATTTCCATTCCCACGGCCGCGGTGCAGTACGGCTCCGAGGGCGCCTTCGTGTTCGTGATCGGCGAGGACACGCGTGCCACGCGCCGCGTGCTGGAGCTGGGCCCGGCCAACGCCGGCCGCATCGTGGTGCAGGCCGGCCTGGCCGAAGGCGAACGCGTGGTGGTCGAAGGCGTGGACCGCCTGCACGACGGCCGCGACGTGCAAATTGTCGAATCGCAGAAATCATGAGCCTGTCGCGCCCCTTCATCCTGCGCCCCGTCGCCACGTCCTTCCTGATGATCGCCCTGCTGCTGTCGGGCATCCTGGCGTGGCGCATGTTGCCCGTGGCGGCGCTGCCGCAGGTGGATTACCCCATCATCCAGGTGACCACGCAGTACCCCGGCGCCAGTCCGAACGTGACGGCGCGCACCGTCACCGCGCCGCTGGAACGGCGCTTCGGGCAGATACCGGGCCTGAAGCAGATGTCCTCCACCAGCGGCAGCGGCATCTCGGTGATCACGCTGCAATTCGCGTTGGACGTGTCGCTGGGCGTGGCCGAGCAGGAAGTCCAGGCGGCCATCAGCGCCAGCGGCGCGCTGCTGCCCAATGACCTGCCGACGCCGCCCGTGTACCGCAAGGTCAACCCCGCCGACGTGCCTATCCTGACGCTGGCGGTCACGTCGGATTCCCTGCCCTTGCCCCAGGTCTACGACCTGGTCGACACCCGCATGACGCAGCGCCTGTCGCAGTTGTCCGGCGTGGGCATGGTCAGCCTGGCGGGCGGCCAGCGGCCGGCGGTGCGGGTGCAGGTCAATCCCATGGCGCTGGCCGCACGCGGCCTGCAGCTGGCCGACGTGCAGGAAGCCATCAGCAAGGCCAATTCGAACCAGCCCAAGGGCAGCTTCGACGGGCCGGTGCGCTCGGTCATCATGGACGCCAACGACCAGCTGCAAAGCGCCGAGGAATACCGCGAACTGATCGTGGCCTGGCGCAACGGCGCGCCGGTGCGGCTGGGCCAGGTCGCCACGGTCGAAGACGGGGCGGAAGACCGCTATCTGGCCGCCTGGGTCGACAAGCAGCCGGCCGTGTTGGTCAACATCCAGCGCCAGCCGGGCGCCAACGTCATCGCCGTGGCCGACCAGGTCAAGGCGCTGCTGCCGCAACTGACGGCCAGCCTGCCCGCCGCCGCGCAGGTCCGCGTGCTGACGGACCGCACCGAGAGCATCCGCGCATCGGTGCGCGGCGTGCAATGGGAACTGGCCTTCGCCGTGGGCCTGGTGGTGCTGGTGACGTTCCTGTTCCTGCGCAACCTGCCCGCCACGCTGATCCCCAGCCTGGCGGTCCCCTTGTCGCTGATCGGCACCTTCGGCTTCATGCATCTGGCGGGCTTCTCCACCAACAACCTGACGCTGATGGCCCTGACGATAGGCGCGGGCTTCGTGGTGGACGACGCCATCGTGATGCTGGAAAACATTGCGCGCTACCGCGAGCAAGGCCACAGCCCCATGTCGGCCGCGCTCAAGGGCGCCGGCCAGATCGGCTTCACGCTGGTGTCCCTGACGCTGTCGCTGATCGCCGTGCTGATTCCGCTGCTGTTCATGGAAGACGTGGTGGGCCGTCTGTTCCGCGAGTTCGCTGTGACGCTGGCGGTCGCCATCCTGATATCGCTGGCGGTGTCGCTGACGCTGACGCCGATGATGTGCGCGCGGCTGCTGCCCGCGCACGAAGCGACGCGCCCGGGGCTGCTGGACCGCATCCAGGCCGGCTACGCCCGTTGGCTGGACCTGACCTTGCGCCATCAACGGCTGACGCTGGCCGTGATGCTGGCGACGGTGGCGCTGACCGGGCTGCTGTACCTGGCCGTGCCGAAGGGCTTCTTCCCGACCCAGGACGGCGGCACGCTGCAAGGGGTCACGCAATCGTCCCAGAGCACCTCGTTCGACGCCATGTCGCGGCGCCAGCAGGCGGTGGCCGAGACACTGCTGGCCGACCCCGACGTGGCCAGCCTGTCGTCCTTCATCGGCATCGACGGCATGAACACCACCTTGAATACCGGCCGCTTGCTGATCAACCTGAAGCCCTGGTCGGACCGCAGCGCGCCGCTGGCGGACATCATGGCGCGGCTGGATGCGCGCGCCCGCGAGGTCCAGGGCATCTCGCTCTATCTGCAGCCGGTGCAGGAACTCAATATCGAGGACCGCGTGAGCCGCGGCCAGTACCAGTTCACGCTGACCTCCCCCGACAGCGCGCTGTTGGCGCGCTGGACCCATGCCCTGGCCGAACGCCTGGCGCAGTCGCCCGCGCTGGCCGACGTTTCCACCGACCTGCAAGGCGACGGCCGCCAGGCCTACCTGCAGGTCTCTCGCGACGCCGCCGCCCGCCTGGGCGTGACGATGGACGACGTGGCGCAGACCCTCTACAACGCCTTTGGGCAGCGCCAGGTGGCCACCCTATTCACGCAGTCCAACCAGTACCGGGTCGTGCTGGAAGTGGACCGCAAGCTGGCGCTGAACCCGGACGCGCTGGAACGCATCCATCTGCAGACCGAGGACGGCCAGGCGATCCCGCTGTCGGCGCTGGCCACCGTCAGCGAACGCGCGGCGCCGCTGGCCGTGAACCACTTGTCGCAGTTCCCCGCGGTCAATCTGTCCTTCAACCTGCCCGCCGGCGGCTCCCTGGGGGAGGCCATCGCCGCCATCGAATCGGCGCGGCAGGAGATCGGCATGCCGGTCAGCGTGGAGCTGCGCTTGCAGGGGGCTGCCGCGGCCTTCCAGGCCTCGCTGTCGAACACGCTGTGGCTGATGCTGGCCGCGGTGGTCACCATGTACCTGGTGCTGGGCATGCTGTATGAAAGCGCCATCCACCCGGTGACCATCCTGTCCACCCTGCCCTCGGCCGCGGTGGGCGCCTTCCTGGCGCTACTGCTTACCGGGCGTCCGCTGGACCTGATCGCCGTCATCGGCATCATCCTGCTGATCGGGCTGGTGAAGAAGAACGGCATCATGATGGTGGACTTTGCCCTGGAGGCAGAACGCTCGCGCGGCCTGGCGCCGCAGGCCGCCATCCGCGAAGCCGCGCTGCTGCGCCTGCGTCCCATTCTGATGACGACGCTGGCCGCGCTGTTCGGCGCGCTGCCGCTGATGCTGGCTACGGGCTCGGGCGCGGAACTGCGCCAGCCGCTGGGCTGGGTCATGGTGGGCGGGCTGCTGGTCAGCCAGGTGCTGACCCTGTTCACCACGCCCGCCGTGTACCTGTTCTTCCACCGCCTGGGCCAGCGCCGCGGCGCCGCAGCCGCCAAACCCGGGGTTGAAGGCCCCGCGCCATGATCCGCGCCTTGCTGCACCGCCCGACCGCCTGCATCTTCCTGGCGATCGCGCTGACCCTGCTGGGTGCGGTCGCATGGCGGCTGCTGCCGGTCGCGCCCTTGCCCCAGGTCGACTTTCCCACCATCGAGGTGCGCGCCGAACTGCCGGGCGCCAGTCCAGAAAGCATGGCCAGCACCGTGGCCGCGCCGCTGGAGCGCGCGCTGGGCAGCATCGCCGGCGTCAGCGCCATGACGTCCTCCAGCAACCAGGGCGCGACCCGCGTACAGCTGCAGTTCGACCTGGATCGCGACATCAACGAGGCCGCGCGCGACGTGCAGGCGGCCATCAACGCGGCCCGCGCCGAGTTGCCCGCCGGCATGCCCGGCAATCCCAGCTATCGCAAGGTCAACCCGTCCCAGGCGCCGATCATGGCACTGGCGCTCAGTTCGCCCACCCGTCCCGCGGGCGAACTCTACGACCTGGGCTCGACCGTGCTGGCGCAGAAGATTTCGCAGATCAACGGCGTGGGCGAAGTAACCATGGGCGGCAGCTCCCTGCCCGCGGTGCGCGTACAGGTCAATTCCAACGCCCTGGCCCACTATGGCGTGGCGCTGGATGAAGTGCGCCAGGCCATCGCCGACGCCGCGCCCATGCGGCCGCAAGGCCAGTTGGATTCCGCCAGCCGGCGCTGGGAAGTCGGTACGCCCGAACAACCCCGCGCCGCGGGGGACTACGAAAGCCTGATCGTGCGCCACCAGGACGGCGCCGTGATCCGGCTGTCGCAGATCGCACGCGTCAGCGATTCCGTCGAAAACCGCTACAGCAGCGGCTTTCACAACCGCAACCCGGCCGTGGTCCTGACAATCAGCCGCCAGCCCGGTTCGAACATCATCGAAACCATAGGCGCCATCAACCAGGCCCTGCCCGGCCTGCGCGCGCTGATGCCGGCCGACGTGGACCTGACCGTGGCGCTGGACCGCTCGCCTGGCATCAACGCCACCTTGCGCGAAGCGCACATCACGCTGGGGCTGGCCACCGCGCTGGTGATCCTGGTGGTGTGGGCGTTCCTGGGCAATGCACGGGCCGCGGCCATTCCCAGCGTGGCGATTCCGGTGTGCCTGATCGCCACCTTCGCCGTCATGTACCTGTGGGGCTTTTCGCTGAACAATCTGTCGCTGATGGCGCTGATCGTCGCGGCCGGCCTGGTGGTGGACGATGCCATCGTGGTGCTGGAGAACATCTCGCGCCATATCGAGCGCGGCCTCTCGCCGCGCAAGGCCGCGCTGCGCGGCGTGCGCGAAGTAGGCTTCACGCTGGTGGCCATGACCGTGGCGCTGAGCGTGGTTTTCGTATCCATCCTGTTCATGGGCGGCCTGGTCGAGCGGCTGTTCCGCGAGTTCTCCATCACCCTGGTCGCCGCCACCGTCATCTCGCTGGTGGTCTCGGTCGCCATCATCCCCAGCCTGTGCGCCCGCTGGCTCAGGCCCGCCGTTCCCGCCGCGCACACGGCGAACGCGCGTCCATCGCGCATGCAGGCGATCTTCGAACGCCTGCATGCCTGGTATGGCAACACCCTGTGGCGAGTGCTGGGCCATGCCCGCCTGACGCTATTGCTGCTGGCCGGCGTGGTGGGGCTGAATGTCTACCTGTACGTGCAGGCGCCCAAGGGCTTCCTGCCGGTGCAGGACACCGGCCAGTTGGTGGGCTTCGTGCGCGGCGACGACGGCTTCTCGTTCCAGGTCATGCAGCCCAAGATCGACCAGTACCGCCAACTGGTGCTGAAGCATCCGGCGGTGCAGGACGTCATCGGCTACAACGGCGGCAGCCTGGGCATCAGCAATTCCCTGTTCCTGATCCGCCTGAAGCCCGCCGCCGAACGCCAGGAATCGTCGACCGAGGTAATCAACTGGCTGCGCACCAATGCGCCGGCAGTGCCGGGCGGCATGTTCTTCCTGAACGTGGACCAGGACCTGCGCATGCCCGGCGGGTTCGGTAATTCGGGCGACCATGAACTGGCCATCATGGCCAGCGACGTGCCGGCGCTGCGGCAATGGTCGCGCAAGATCTCCAAGGCCATGCAGGAGATCCCCGAACTGCGCGACGTCGACGCGGAAGGCGACGGCGCCACCCAGCAGGTCGTGATCGACATAGACCGCGCCGCCGCGCAGCGCCTGGGCGTGGACATGGGCACCATCAGCAGCGTGCTCAGCAACTCGTTCAGCCAGCGCCAGGTCGCCACGCTGTACGACGCCATGAACCAGTACCGCGTGGTGCTGGAGCTGGACCCGCGCTACACCGAGGACCCCGAGGTGCTGGAGCAGGTGCAGGTGGTCGCCGCCGACGGCACGCGCGTGCCGCTGACGGCCTTCGCCACTTATGACTACGGCCTGGTGAACGACCGCGTGTTCCATGACGGCCTGTTCGCCGCCGTGGGCGTGGGCTTTTCATTGGCCGAGGGCGTATCGCTGCAACAGGCCCTGGCCGCCATCGACAAGACCATGGCCGAGCTGATGGTGCCCTCGTACATCCAGACCCGCCTGGGCGGCGATGCGCGCAACTTCCAGCAAAGCCTGCAGGACCAGCCCTGGCTGATCCTGGCGGTGCTGGTAGTGATCTACCTGGTGCTGGGCATCCTGTACGAAAGCCCGCTGCATCCGCTCACCATCCTGTCGACCTTGCCGTCCGCCGGCGTGGGCGCGCTGCTGGCGCTGCGCCTGGCCGGCATCGAATTCACGCTGATCGCGCTCTTGGGACTGTTCCTGCTGGTGGGCATCGTCATGAAGAACGCCATCCTGATGATCGACTTCGCGCTCAGCCTGGAACGGCGCGAAGGGCTCACGCCGGAACAGGCCATCCACCGCGCCGCCATGCTGCGGCTGCGCCCCATCGTCATGACCAACCTGGCGGGGCTGCTGGGCGCCCTGCCCCTGGTGCTGGGTATGGGCGAAGGCTCCGAGCTGCGCCGCCCGCTGGGCATCGCCATCGTCGGCGGGCTGATGATCAGCCAGTTCCTGACGCTGTACACCACGCCGATCGTGTATCTGGCGCTGGAGAGGCTGCGGTTGAAGTGGAAGGCTGGCCGGCTGCGTCCTGGCCCAGAGGCCTGACGCATGGCCCAGCCTGCAGGGTCAGTCCGGGAGTATTCCCGCCGCCTTGATGACCTGCGCCCATTTGCGCTGCTCAGCCCGCTGGAAGTCCGCCAGTTCGCCCGGCGTGCCGCCTGCCGGAATCGCGCCCAGTTCAGCCAGGCGCTGCTTCACCGCCGCGTCGCCCAGGGCCTGGTTGATGGCCAGGGACAACTTTTGCTGCACCGCCTGGGGCGTGCCTGCCGGCGCATACATCGCAAACCAGGACGAGGCTTCGAAATCCGGCGCGCCCAAGGCCTCGGCCATGGTTGGCACTTCTGGATAGTCCGGCAGCCGCTGCGCTGTCGTGACAGCCAGCATGCGCAGTTTGCCGGCCTTCACGAAAGGCGTGCTGGTCAGCAGCGTATCGAACATGACCTGGACCTGACCCGCCACCAGATCGGTCACTGCCGGGCTTGAGCCCTTGTAGGGAATGTGGGTCATGGAGGTGCCGGTCTTGTACTTGAAATACTCCGGCACCAGGTGGGAAGAGCCGCCATTCCCCGCCGAGCCGTAGTTCACGCGATCTGGGTGGGCTTTCAGGTAGTCCACGAGCTCGCCCACGGTCTGCGCCGGCATCTGTTGCGGGTTGATCACGACTGCGATGGGCACCGTAAGGACCAGCGCCAGGGGCGTGAAGTCCTTGTTCGCATCGTAGGGAATGTCGGGATAGAGCCCCGGATTGATCGCCATGGTGCCGATGCTGGCCATCATCAGCGTGTATCCGTCCGGCTTGCTGCGGGCGACGTCGCCTGCGCCGATGAAGCCATGCGCGCCGGCCTTGTTCTCGATGACGAAAGGCGTGCCCAAGCGGTCGGAGAGCGCCTTGCCGACCACGCGCGCGGCGATATCGGTCGGACCGCCTGCGGGAAACGGTACGACCAGACGGATGGAACGTTCGGGCCATTGCGACCCGGTACTGCCCAGCGCGGGCTGTGCCACGACAGCGCAGGCAAGCGCGGCAATTCCTAAAAGATGCTTCACGGATTTGTCTCCTGGTATGGTCTGCGGCGCGCGTCAGGCGGCGGTCTGGATGCCGGCTTCGCGTATCAGGCGCGCCCACTTCTTCTGTTCTTCCTGGATGTAGCGCTGCGCGGCCTCCGGAGATCCGCCCATGGCCGTACTGCCCTCAGCGGTGAACATGGCAACTGTGGCCGGATCCGCCAGCACCTTCTCCACTACCGCGTTGACGGCCCGGACCACCTCGGGCGGGGTGCCGGCCGGCGCGACCAGCGCCTTCCAGTCCAGCGCCTCGAAGCCCTCGTAGCCGGACTCGGCCACGGTGGGCACATCGGGCAGGATCTCCAGCCGCGCGCGCGAGCTGACGGCCAACGGCCGCAGCACCTTGCCCTTGAGCATTTCCTGCGCGGCCTGCGGCGTGGCGAACATGTAGTCGGTATTGCCGCCCAACAAGTCGTTGAGCGCAGGCGCCGCGCCGCGATAAGGCACGTTAAGCACTTGGAACTTGCCCTGATAGGCGAGCAGTTCGCCCGCCAGATGGCCCACCGTGCCGGAACCCGCCAGCGCCTGCTTGATGGCGCCAGGCTCGGCCCGCGCATCCTTGATCAAGTCGGCCAAGGTCTGCCAGCGTGCGTTGGCCTTGACCACCAGCACGACCGGCAGCGATGCGATCAGGGAGACCGCCGCGAAGTCCTTTTCCGCGTCGAAGGGAATCTGCGGCATCAGGGCGGGATTGATGGCCAGGTTGGCGGTCTGGCCCAGGCCCAGCATGTAGCCGTCCGGCTTGGCCTTGGCCACGAAATCCATGCCGATGTTTCCGCCCGCGCCGGGTCGGTTCTCCACCACCACCGACCAGCCGGCCAGCGCCGTGACCTTGGCCGCGATGGCGCGCGCCACTGAGTCCGTGCCGCCGCCCGGCGTATAGGGAACGATAAGGCGCACAGGCCGCCCGTTCGGATAGGCGGCTGCGGTCTGGGCGCGCAGCGGCAAGGCCGCAGCGCACATCGCCGCGCCCAGGAAAGCGCGGCGGGATAGCGTGATCATGGTTAGTCTCCTTGTGTGATTTGCCTTGCTTTCAAGGCTGCGATTTCGTCGTCGCGATAGCCGACGCCGCGCAGCAGCGCGTCGGTGTGTTCGCCCACCGCAGGCGGCTGCAGGCGTATTCCGGGCTGGGCGCCGCCCAGCGTGAAGGGCGCGAGCGGCGCCAGGGACTCGCGCCCGTCCTCCAGGGTGATGGGCGCGAGGCCGCCGGTAGCCGCCAGATGCGGATCGTCGAACAGTTGCTCAGGCCGCGTGATCGGCGCGAAGGGCAACCCTTCATGCTCGAACACCGCCGCCAACTCGGCCGCGCTGCGGTCCGCCAAGTGCGAGCGCAGCTGCGGCATCAGCCAGTCGCGCGCCTGCACGCGGTCGTTGTTGCTGGCCAGGCGCGGATCGGCCAGCAGCTCGGCCAAGCCGAAGGCGCGACAGAAGGTGCCCCATTGCTTGTCGCTGACCACGGCCAGGAAGATCTGTTCGCCGCCCTTGACGGTGAACACGTCATAGATGGCCCAGGCCGAGATGCGGCCGGGCATGGGCGCGGCAGCGCGTCCGGTGACGGCGTACTGCATCATGTGCTGCCCCACCAGGAAGACGTTGTTCTCGAACAGCGAGGCCTGCACTTCCGTGCCCTCTCCCGTCTGCTCGCGCTGCGCCAGGGCCGCCATGGCGCCGATGGCGCCGAACATGCCGCCCATGATGTCGTTGACGCTGGCGCCCGCACGCAGCGGATCGCCGGGACGCCCCGTCATATAGGCCAGACCGCCCATCATCTGCACGACTTCATCCAGCGCCGTCCGGTGTTCGTAGGGTCCGGGCAGGAAGCCCTTGTGGCTCACGTAGATCAGGCGGGGATTGCGTTGCTTGAGCGTGGCGTAGTCCAGGCCCAGCTTCTGCATGACGCCGGCCTTGAAGTTCTCGCTCACGATGTCGGCGGAATCAATCAGGCGCAACGCGGCCTCTATGCCCTCGGGCTGCTTCAGGTCCAGGGCGATGCTCTTCTTGTTGCGGTTGAACATGGGGAAGAAGCCCGCGCCCGACCCGAGCAGGCGGCGCGTGTTGTCGCCGCCTATCGGCTCAACCTTGATGACTTCGGCGCCAAGGTCCGCCAGCAGCATGCCGCAGGTCGGGCCCATGACCATGTGAGTGAATTCGACGACGCGGATGTTTTCGTACGGAAGGCGCGGATGGGCGTGGCTGGACATGGGTGTGGATCTTCTGCAAGTAAGGGCCATTACGGCAAAGGCCGGCCTGGCCGCGTGTATCTAGGTCGTAGGCCTGCGGGAATGGCCGATCAGGCCCGCTGGACGAATCCCTTGGGCAAGCGGGCGTCGGGGGTCATGCCATACAACGGCTCGCCGGGCAGGCCGGCCGCCAGCGGCGCGCGCGCGGCAACGATTCCATCCAGGTCGATGCCGGTGCGCACGCCCATGGCCTCGAACATGAAGACCAGGTCTTCGGTGACGACGTTGCCGGACGCGCCCGGCGCATAGGGGCAACCGCCCAGGCCGCCCAGCGAACTATCAAAAGTGCGCACGCCTTCCTCCCAGGCAGCGAGGCAGTTGGCCAGGCCCAGGCCACGCGTGTTGTGCATGTGGGCCGCGCCCGCCTTCTCGCCGATTTCCGCGCGCAGACGGCGGAACAGCCGCCGCACTTGCGCGGGATTGGCATAGCCGACGGTGTCCGACAGCCCCGATTCGTCGGCGCCCGCAGCCACGCATAGCGCCGCCAGGCGGATGACCTCGTCTTCGGGCACCACGCCCTGCAAGGTGCAGCCGAAGGCCGTTGAAATGCCGGCCTCCAGCTTGACCGCGGGAGCCAGTTCATCACGCAGCCTTGCGATCGCCCGGACCTCCTCCACCATTTCCTCGGGCGTCTTGCGCACATTGGCCAGCGAATGCTCGCGGCTGGCGGAGACCGGCATCGTCAATTTGTGAACGCCTGCCCGCAGCGCCGCCTCGGCGCCGCGCAGGTTGGGCACCAGCGCCATGACGGTAAGCGCCGGATGACGCGCCGCATGGCGCACCACCTCGGCAGCGTCCGCCATCTGCGGCAGCAGGCGCGCTGGCACGAAGGAAGCCACTTCGATTTCGCGCACGCCGGCCGCGACCAGCGCATCGATCCAGCGCAGCTTGTCGGCGGTGGGCATGGTCGCCTTGACCGACTGCAAACCATCGCGCGGGCCAACCTCGCTGATCAGGACGTCGGGTTTACGGTCGTTGGGCTGGGCCATGGTTTTGATATCTCCAATGTTCTATCTAATAGAACTACGTTTCTTTAGATAGAATTATTGAATTCACCGACCGTAGCTGTCAAGCGCCAGGTCGTACAGGAAAACCACGAGGCGGGCACCAGGCAGCGCCTACAATGCCGTCTCTCGTTCTAAAGGATGGAATATGGTCCTGCCCAGGAATCAACCCCGCGGAGCCGCACATGCCGCGTAAAGCCGCCACGGAATCCCTGGCCGATACCGATGCCGCCCAGGGCGGCGTGGCCGCGGTAGACCGCGCGCTCAGCCTGATGTCGGTTTATGCGGCCGGCGACAAAGCTCTGTCACTGGGCGAACTGGCCGAGCGCACGCGTCTGTACAAGAGCACGGTCCTGCGACTGCTGGCGTCGCTGGAGCATGCCGGATGGATCCAGCGCCTGGACGATGGCCGCTATGCCCTGGGCGGAGAAATCGCCCGTCTGCACGGCATCTACGCAGCCTCGTTTTCATTGGAAGAGGTGGTCATGCCGGTATTGCGCGACCTGGTCGCGGCAACCGGCGAAAGCGCGGCCTATCACGTCCGCCAGGGCGATGCGCGTCTGTGCCTTTACCGCGTGGATTCGCCGCATCCGGTAAGAGACCACATCCGCGCGGGCGATCTGCTGCCGCTGGACCGCGGCAGCGGCGGACGCGTCCTGACGGCCTACGATCCCCTGCTGGGGCGGGCGCCGGGACCGGACCAGGAACTGCATGCGCGCATCCGCGCCGACGGTTATTTCGCAGCCATGGGCGATCGCCTGGCGGAAGTGGCGGGTATTTCCGCGCCCGTCTTTCTGCTCAATGGCGAAATCGCGGCGGCAGTGACGCTGACCGCGCCCGTCCATCGTTACGTTGCCGCCCATCTGGCAGCGGTACAGGAGGCGGCGCGGCGCCTGACGGGGAAAGTCGGTTAGCGGACCCGGAGCCGGGGCCCCACTGAGGAAGGGTTCTTGAGTCGCCGGCGTCCGGACTGCGGGATTCCGATGCTCGCCCCGGTGGGGCTGCGCTTCGGATCCCTCCGCCCGGCCACCGGCTCACAGTATCTGCCCATGAACGGGGTTCGAAACCACCGCATTAGACGACTACCAGCCGAGGTGGCCCGGAGCCATCCGAAGCGCAGCCCCATTGGGGCGAGCATCGGAATGGCGCAGGGCTGCCTCGGCGGCGAAAGAACCCTGACACCCGCAAGCTCGAAGCCCTGTCGCTTCGACTTTGTGAGGCTGGGTTCTTGAGTCGCCGGCGTCCGGGCTGCGGGATTCCGATGCTCACCCCGGTGGGGCTGCGCTTCGGATCCCTCCGCCCGGCCACCGGCTCACAGTATCTGCCCATGAACGGGGTTCGAAACCACCGCTTTAGGCGACTACCAGCCGAGGTGGCCCGGAGCCATCCGAAGCGCAGCCCCACCGGGGCGAGCATCGGAATGGCGCAGGGCTGCCTCGGCGGCTAAAGAACCCTGACACCCGCAAGCTCGAAGCCCTGTCGCTTCGACTCTGTGACACATGGTTCTTGAGTCGCCGCGGTCCACGACAATCAAGGCTGCTGCCCGCCGGGCAACACCAGCTTCTCCAGATAATCCAGATCCTCGCGCACCAACCGCAAGGACTCGCTCACGTCCGGCGAGCGCGGCCGACGGGCAGCGTCGCGCAACAGCGATTGCACCGCCATGTCGGCCATGATGGCCGCGACTTCGGCACGGCTCAGGCGGCCATCGGGCTTGTACCACCACGCCGACCAGTTGCACATACCGATGAGGCTGAAGGCGGCAACGTGCGGATCGACCATGCGGAACTGACCGTCGCGGATGCCGTTTTCGATGACGCGGCTGAAATTTTCCAGCACGTTGCGGCGCGACGCCTGCACGGCGGCGCGCTGCTTGGGCGTCATGTCGGCCTCGGTACGGTCGGCCACGCGGAACTCGGCGGTGCGCGACAGGATCAGGTCGGCATGCCGCGTGACCAGCGCGCGCAGCGCCTCGACCGGATCCAGGTCCTCGCGGGTGGCGGTCTCGCCGGCCATTTTCTTGGCCGCGCTCAGCACGTCCTCGGTCAGCGAACGCAGGATCTCGTCCTTGCTCTTGAAGTAGTAGTAGACGGCGGTGCGGCTCAGTCCCAGGGATTCGGCGATGTCCTGGATGCTGGTGCCGCCGCTGCCGCGCTTGATGAATAGCGTCGCCGCGGCGTCGAGTATGGCGGTGCGCAGCGCTTCGCCCTTCAGCGCTCCCTTGGTGCTTGCGTCGTTCACGTTGCGATGTTCCTCGAATGGACCGTCCGGGACGGCCCCGTCCCGAAATTATGGCATGCGCGTTTACGTCTCCAAGCCGCGCCGGCCGGCGTTTTCCCGCGACTGAGTCCCCAATTTTTGACGCTACTGTCAGTTTTTTAAATTTAATTGACACTAAAGTCAAATATTCGTCTAATACGTCAAATCGAGGTCCCAGGACCATCGCCACAGGAGACGAATGTGACTACCGCCGCCCCCTCCAGCCAGATCACCGCAGGCTTTCTCAACACCGATTGGAATCCGCGCGACCTGCCCGCCGGCGCCTCGACCCGCAACGTCGTGCTGCGCACCGCCGACGGCGCCGCCACTTCCGGATCGCTGTACCAGCCGGCCGGCCCCCGTCCCGACACCGTGGTCTGCGTGATGCATCCACGCGAGTTCATGGCCTGCCACTACCTGATCCCCGACATCGTCGGCGCCGGTCTTGCGGCGTGGTCGCAAGGGGCGCGCTCGGTCGGCAACGATCTCAGGCTGGAACACGAACAGGCGCTGCAGGACGTGGCCGCCGGCCTGCGCTTCCTGCGCGAACAGGGCTTCAAGAAAATCGTGCTGCTGGGCAATTCCGGCGGCGCCGGCCTGTACGCGTTCTATGCGCAGCAGGCCGGCCTGCCCGCTGGCGAGCGCGTCACCCGCACACCGGGCGGCAAGTCCAGCGGGCTGGATGAACTGGACATGCCCGAAGTGCACGGCCTGGTGCTGGTGGGCCCGCACCCGGGCCAGGGCTCGCTGCTGCTGAACTGCATCGATCCGTCCGTCGCCGACGAGAACGACGCGCTGTCGGTAACGCCGGACCTGGATCCGCTGGCGCCCGAGAACGGTTATCGGCCCAAGGGCCAGGCGCGCTATGCGCCGGAGTTCGTCGCCCGCTACCGCCAGGCGCAGCGCGACCGCGTGGCGCGCCTGGACGCGCAGGCGCGGCAGATGATCGCCGACCGCCTCGCGGCCCGCGCCGACGTCAAGAGCGGCGCCGACGCCTCGGCCGAACGCCGGCGCCAGGCCGCGCACACGCCGGTGCTGGTGGTCTGGCGCACCGACGCCGACCTGCGTTGCCTGGACCTCAGCCTGGATCCTTCGGACCGCCACCCGGGCTCGCTCTGGGGCAAGGATCCGTACGCGTCGAACTACGGCGCCGTCGGCTTCGCCCGCTTCTGCACGCCCGAGAGCTGGCTGTCGACCTGGTCCGGCCTGTCTTCCAACGCCAGCATGGCGCGCACCGCCGGCGGCATCAGTCAGCCCACCCTGATCGTCGAATACACGGGCGACCAGGCCTGTTTCCCTTCCGACGTGCGCGCCATCCACGACGCCATCCCCGCGCCGGACAAGACCCACCTGCGCATCCGCGGCGATCACCACGGCCGCGCGCTGGTTGAAGGCGAAGAACCCGGGCGCTACGCGGCCGGCCGCGAACTGGCCGCCTGGCTGCGCCAACGTTTCCTGTAATCCGAATGCCGACGGAGCAAGTCATGACTGCAACTCCCAAGACCCCCGCCCCCCTGCGCCTGCACGGCGTGGACCATACGGCGCGGCCCACCTGGCGCCTGCGCGAAACCGTCGCCTTCTATCGCGACATCCTCGGCCTGCCGCTGGTGCATGTGATCTCGGCGCGCGGCTGGGGTCCCGCCACGCACCCGGACTTCCTGCATTTCTTCTTCGACAGCGGCCAGGGCAGCACCATCGCCTTCTTCTACTACCTGGGTTCCGACGAACCCGAGGCGCTGCGCGGACGCAGCCGCATGCGGCCGCTGCCGGAAGACCACGTGTTCGACGCCACGCATACCGCCTGGCTGGTGGAAAGCGAGGACGAGCTCAAGGCCTGGAAGCAGAAGTTGCAGGATGCCGGGCTGGAAGTCTCGGTCGAAACCCGCCATGAAGTGATCGAATCCATCTACGTGCGCGATCCGAACGGCTATTTCATCGAATTCACGCGCAAGCTGCGGCCGCTGGGCGAAGTCGACTCGATCGACGCCGCCCTGACGCTGCAGGCGGCCATGCAGGCCGAAGCCGATGCGGAATCAACCGGCGGGCGCATCCAGCACATCGACGACGTCTGGGCGCGCAAGGCGGCGCTGCTGGAAGAGCGGCTGGAGCTGGCGGATGGCGGCGTCGAACCGTCCGTGCGGATCTTCGTGCCGCGCGTCGAAGAGTTTTCATCCCTGGTCGAGGACGCCTCGGGTCGCGAAAACTGCACCGTGGTGCCGGGCGAGCATTTCGACTGCATCGTCTCCGACGGCCCGGTGGAATTCCAGCGCAAGGCCCTGGGACTCAAGCCCGCCGTCTGGTATGGCTTGTTCACCGGCGGCGTCAGCGGCACGATCGACGTACTGGACCGGGACCGCGTGCGGATCTCGGCCGCGCGGCACTGAGACACGGGCCTGGAGGAGACCATCATGCGAGATATACGCCACCCCATAGAGGGCGTGATCTACCACCACCCCGAGCGGGCGCGCCAGTACTTCGCCAGCGGCGCCTGGGAACCTTCGACCGTCGGCGCGGCGCTGCACGCCACCGCCCAGCGCTGCCCCGAGCGCACCGCGCTGATCATCGACGAAGGCAGCCTGAGCTTTCGCGAGCTGGACGAACAGACCGACCGGCTGGCCGCCGCGCTGCTGAAGCTGGGCCTCGCGCCCGCGGACCGCGCCATCTTCCAGATGGGCACCACGCTGGAAACGGCGCTGGCCCTGCTTGCCTGCTACAAGGCGGGGATCGTCCCCGTCTGTTCCCTGCCGCAGCACCGCGAACTGGAGATCGGCCAGTTGTCGCGCCAGACCCGCGCCCGCGGCTATTTCGTGCAGGCCGACTTCGGCAAGTTCGATCTGCCCGCCTTCGCCGCCGGCATGCTGGCCGCCAGCGACACGCTGGAGCACCTGGTCGTGGCGCGCGGCGACTCGCCGCATGGCGTGTCCCTGCACGCGCTGCTGGATGCGATGCCGCTGGCCGAGGCCCGCCTCATCCTCGCCGAGCAAGGCCCCGGCTGCGAGGACGTGCTGAGCTTCCAGCTGTCGGGCGGCACGACCGGCATGCCCAAGATCATCCCGCGCTTCCATGCCGAGTACCTGGGCCATTCACTGGCCTGCGCCCGGCGCTACAAGATGCAGGACGACGACCGCATCATCTGGGCCCTGCCCTTGCTGCACAACGCGGCCCAGGTCTATGTGCTGATTCCCGTCATCGCCATGGGCGTTTCCGCGGTGCTGATGCCGCGGGTCGACGTGCCACGCATGCTGGAACTGATCGAGCGCCACCGCGTCACCCGCGCCATGTCCATCGGGCCGATAGCGCCGCAGATCATGGCCTTCGCCGACCTGGCGAACTACGACCTGTCGTCCCTGCGCCTGTTCATCACCATGAGCGCCGCGGACCGGCTTGAAGCGCACCTGAACGTGCCCTGCTCCAACCTGTTCGGCATCACGGAAGGATTGCTGCTGGGCTCGCCCGCCGACGCGTCCGAGTACGAACGGCACCATACGCAAGGCCGCTCGGGCTGTCCCGAGGACGACATCCGCCTGCTCGCGCCGGGCACCGAGGAACCAGTGGCCGAAGGCCAGATGGGCGAACTCTGCTTCCGCGGCCCCGCCACGCTGCCCGGGTTCTTCGACGCTCCCGCGGCCAACGCCTCCGCGTACACCTCGGACGGCTATTACCGCACCGGAGACATGATGACGGCGCGCGTGGTCGATGGCGCAACCTGCTACGCCTTCGAAGGCCGCCTGCGCGACAACATCAACCGCGGCGGCGAGAAGATCGGCTGCGAGGAAGTCGAGGCGCTGGTGGGCGCGCATCCCGCCATTTCCGAAGCGCGCCTGGTGGCCATGCCCGACCCCTTCTATGGCGAAAAAGGCTGCATCTTCATCATCGTCCGGCCCGGCCACACGGCGCCCGGCCTGACGGAGCTGGCGGACATCCTCACCGGCCAGGGGCTCGCCAAATACAAGTGTCCGGAACGCATCGAGCAGATCGAAGCCTTCCCCGTCACCAAGGTCGGCAAGCTCGACAAGGCGGCCCTGCGCCATAGCGTCGCGGAAATGCTCAACCAGGAAGCCGCCAAGGCCCGGGAGAACGGCAATGACCAGCACTGAATACGTCCTGAGCGAAACGCCTTTCATCGTGCGCCGCCGCGTCAAATGGGGCGACTGCGATCCCGCGGGCGTGGTCTACACCGTCACGTTCGGCGAATACGTGCTATCGGCCGCCGAACTGTTCTACGGCCACCTGTTCAATGGCACGCCGCAGCGCATCAAGGATGAGCACGGCTTCGGCACGCCGACGCGCGCGCTGTCGTTCGACTTCCAGGCCTCGCTGTGGCCGGACGAGGAATTCGACATGTGCGTCAGGGTCGAGGAAATCCGCACCCGCACCTACACCCTGCACGTCGCCGGCAGCGTGCGGGGCCAGCCCGCGTTCGACGCCAGGCTGACCCCGATCTGCGTGGCGCGCGGCGAACGGCGCGCCATCGAAGTACCCGCCGCGCTGCGCGGCGCGCTGCAGTCATATCGGCAAGCCTGCGCGCAGGCCGAAGCAAACAGGAGTGAAACCAAATGAAGATCGCTGTCATCGGAGCGGGCCCCGCCGGCCTGTACTTTTCGCTGCTTGCCAAGAAGCATGCGCCGCAACATGAAATCACCGTTTACGAACGGAACCCGCGCGGCGCCACCTACGGCTGGGGCGTGGTGTTCTCGGACATCGGCCTGGCCTTCCTGCGCGAAGCGGACCCCGAATTCTTCAAGGCCTTCGTCGCGCACCACGAACGCTGCGACTACATGGAGATCATCCACCAAGGCGCCCGCGTCCAGGTCCAGGGCAACCATTTCTCGCGCACGGCCCGCATCGACATGCTGGAAGTCCTGGAAAAAGCCTGCCTGGAGGCCGGCGTCCAGATCCTGCACGAACAGCAGATCGACGACGTGGAGCGGCTGGCCGCGGAAGTGGACATGGTCGTGGCCGCGGACGGCAGCAACAGCGCCGTGCGCAAGCAGTACGCCGAACACTTCCGGCCCAGCTTCGAACGCCGCCGCAACAAGTTCGCCTGGTACGGCACACGCCAGCGCTTTCATCCGGTATCGCTGATCTTCCGCGAAACGGACCACGGTATCTTCATCGCGCACAGCTACCAGTACAGCAAGGACCTCAGCACCTTCCTGGTGGAAGTGGACCCGGACACCTGGCAGCGCGCCGGCCTGGACACGGCCAGCGAGGACGCAAGCCGCCAATATTGCGCCGAGGTGTTCCGCGCCGACCTGGGCGCCAACGAACTGCTGGGCAACCGTTCCCTCTGGTTCGAGGCCAACATCGTGCGCAACGAACGCTGGTCGCATCGCAACATCGTCCTGCTGGGCGATGCGCTGCGCACCGTGCATTTCTCGCTCGGCTCCGGCACCCGCATGGCGATGCAGGACGCGATCGCGCTGCACCAGGGCCTCACCCAGCATCCGGAAGACACGCAGGCCGCCTTCGCGCACTTCGAGGCGCAGCGCCGTCCGGCATCGGCCAATTTCCAGACTGCCGCCGCGCGCAGCCTGGACTGGTACGAGAACGTGGCCGACAAGATGCACCTGGACCCCGTGTCCTTCGCCTACGACTACATGCGCCGCACGGGCCAGGTCAGCCACGACGACCTGCGCCAGCGCGACCACGGCTTCGCCGCCGCCTACGAGGCGCTGCACCCGGAGGCGGCAGCGGTGTCCTGAGCCACGCACCCTTTTGCTGTAAGTACCCGGCCGCGGCGCATCCGCGCATGCGGCCCCGACGATAAGCGGCGCGGGGAAGCGCCGCAAAAACCATCCATGGAAAGTGGAGGAGACATGAAAAATACTCTCTGGTGCATGGCGCTGACCGGCGCCCTGGCCTGCGCCTCGGCACAGGCCCAATCCGACAAGTACCCCGAACGGCCGGTGCGCATCGTGCTGCCGTATTCGGTGGGCAGCGGCCCCGACGCCGTCGCCCGCATGCTGGGCGAACAGCTCACGGCGGCCTGGAAGCAGCCGCTTATCGTGGAGAACAAGCCCGGCGCCAACGGCTGGCTGGCGATCGGCGAGGTCAAGCGCGCCACGCCCGACGGCTACTCGCTGGCCGTGGTGGACAACACCCACATGACGCTGCAGCCGCAGCTCTACCGCAATCTGCCCTTCGATCCGGTCAAGGATTTCGTCCCTGTGGCGCCGATCTACACCACGCATTTCTTCATGGTGGTGTCGGCCTCGTCCCCCTGGAACAACGTCACCGACCTGATCGCCGCGGCCAAGGCCCAGCCCGGCAAGCTGACCTACGGCACCTGGGGCATGGGCAGCGTGGCGCATGTGGGCACCTCCATGTTCCAGACCGCCACGCAGACCAGCATGACGCACGTCCCTTTCAAGGACCTGGCCCAGCTCTACACGGCGGTGGCCAATGGCGAGGTCGACTGGGCTTTCGGCACGGCCGCCACCGTGCAGAACCTGTACCAGGCCAAGCGGGTCAAGCTGCTGGCGCTGGCGGCGCCGTCCCGCCTCGGTTCCTACGCCGACGTGCCCACGGTCAGCGAGGCCGGCGGCCCCAAGGACTTCGAGTTGAAGACCTGGGTCGCGGCCTTCGCGCCCAAAGGCACGCCGGATGCCGTGGTCAAGCGCATCAACGCCGCCATTGCCCAGGCCGTGGTCACGCCCGCGGTGCGCAAGCGCTTCGAGACCTATGGCTTCGACGCCTGGCCGCAGGATGCCGCCGTGCTGGCCCAGGCCCGCGACGCGGATTCGGCGCGCTTCGCGGCCGTGGTCAAAGAGGCCAATATCTCGCTGGACTGAAGCGCAGTCCCGGGGCCGCCCGCGGCGGCCCCGCTACCCTTCCGGCGCCTTGGGCGTGGCCGTCAGCCGCTGCGCCATGAACTCCAGGAACTCGCGCGCCAGCGCCGGCAAGGTCCGGCCCTGCAAGGTCAGGACCTGGATGCTCCGCTGCCGCATTTCCGGATTGCTGAACGGCACCGCGACCAGGCCTTCGCCGTCGCGCTGTCCGAGCACCGTCAGGTAGCCCGACAGCGCCACGATGTCGCTGCCCGGCAGCATGGGCAGGAAGGCCGCGGAATGATTGGACACGTAGGCCGGCTCGATGTGCAGCCCGGCGTTGGCGCAGGCCGCGTCAAACAGCTGCCGCACCGTAGTGCCATGGTCGCCCAGCGACAGCGGCACCTTGGTCAGGTCGCGCACGCCAAGGCTGCGGCGGCTGGCCAGCGGATGGTTGCGGCACATGACCGCATAGACCGGCGCGCGCACCAGCAGTTCGGTCTTGAGCCGGTCGTCCTGCGTGGTGGTGTAGCGCAGCGCCAGCTGCGACAGGCCCTCCAGGATCTGGCGGCTGACCTCCTCGGGGCGCTCCACGTGCAAATGGAAACGGGCCTCGGGCCTGACCCGCTTGAACTCGGCCATGCACATAGGCAGGAAGCGGTGGGCGAAACCCTCGGTGCAGGCCAGGCGTATGGTCACGTCGCCCAGGTGGCCGCGCTGGCGGATCTCGGTGGTGACGCGCTCGGCTTCCAGGGCGGCGGCATTGGCGTAGGCCGCCAATTGGCGGCCGGCTTCGCTCAGTTCCATGCCGCGCGCCTGCCGCTCGAACAGCGCGATGCCCAGCCCGTCCTCCAGCTTGGCGATCTGCCGGCTGACGGCAGAAGCCGCCACGTGCTGTGCCGCCGCGGCGCCCGCGATGGAACCGCAGCGCGCGACCTCCAGGAAATACCTCAAGCCCAGCGAAATCATGGCGGCCCCTCTTATCCATGCCTTTATGGCAATGAAAGAATGCTAATTATCTAATTGTGGCATGTAGTGAAGCGTAATAACTTTGTGCCTCCCTCTGCATCCCATCCCAGGCACCGAAGTGACACGCGAACAAGCCCTGCTCCAAGCCGTTCAAGCCTACGACAACGGCGACCTGCATGCCGCGCTGGCCCGCCGCGTCGCCTACGCGACGGAAAGCGAAGTGCCCGACCAGGCGCCGGCCCAGCATGCCTACCTGAACGAAGAACTGCTTCCGCTGCTCCAGCAACTGGACTTCGCCTGTGAGGTGCACCCCAACCCCTCGGGCGCCGACCTGCCCATCCTGGTGGCGCGCCGCATCGAGCAGGCCGGTCTGCCCACGGTGCTGATGTACGGCCACGGCGACGTGGTGCGCGGCAACGCCGCCAAGTGGGAAGCCGGCCGCGATCCCTGGCGCCTGCAGGTCGAAGGCGACCGCTGGTACGGACGCGGCACCGCCGACAACAAGGGCCAGCACAGCATCAATCTGGAAGCCTTGCGCCAGGTCATCGCCGCGCGCGGCGGCAGGCTCGGTTTCAACACGACCTGGCTGATCGAGACCGGCGAGGAAGCGGGCTCCCCCGGACTGGCCGCCTTCTGCGAGGCACAGCGCGAGGCGCTGGCGGCGGATGTCTTCATCGCCAGCGACGGCCCGCGGCTGAGCGCGCAGCGTCCCACCCTGTTCATGGGCTCGCGCGGCGCGGTGAACTTCGAACTGAAACTGCGCGCGCGCGAACGCGGCTACCACTCGGGCAACTGGGGCGGCCTGCTGGCCAACCCCGCCATCGTGCTGGCGCACGCCATCGCCACGCTGGTCGATGCGCGCGGCCGAATCACGGTGCCCGGCCTGCGCCCGCCCCCCATCCCGGAGGCGGTGGCCGGGGCGCTGGCCGACCTGGAAGTCGGCGGCGGCGAAGACGACCCCGACATCAACGCGTGGTGGGGCGAACCCGGGCTGAGCGCGCCCGAAAAAGTGTTCGGCTGGAACAGCCTGGACGTCCTGACCTTTGGCACCGGCGATCCGGCCAAGCCGGTCAACGCCATACCGCCCGAGGCCGTGGCCTGGTGCCAGCTGCGTTTCGTGGTCGGCACGGACTGGCGCGCGCTGGAAACGCACGTGCGGGAACACCTGAGCGCGGCGGGCTTCGAGGACGTGCAGGTGCGCATCGGCATGCAGGCCGGCGCCACCCGCCTGTCGCCCGACAATCCCTGGGTGCGCTGGGCCGCGGCCTCGCTGGAACGCAGCACCGGCAAGCGGCCGGCGCTGCTGCCCAACCTGGGCGGCTCGCTGCCCAACGACATCTTCGCCGACCAATTGGGACTGCCCACATTGTGGGTGCCGCATTCCTATCCCGCTTGCGCCCAGCACGCGCCCAACGAACACCTGCTGGGCAGCGTCGCCCGCGAGGGGCTGGCCATCATGGCTGGCCTGTACTGGGACCTGGGCGATCAGGGCAGCGCCCTGCGCCAGGCGGCTGCGCGCCCGTCTTCCAACGCCAACTGACCGGAATCTCCGACATGAACGTCAAACTCCGCGCCGCCCTGGCCGCCGCAAGCCTTGCCGCCGCCGCGCATGCGGGCGGCGTCCAAGCCGCCTATCCTGAACAGGCAATCAAGATCGTCGTACCCTTCACGCCGGGCGGAGCGACCGACGCCGTGGCGCGTCTGCTGGCCAACAAGCTGTCCGGCAAGTTCGGCCAGCCGGTCATCGTGGAGAACCGCCCCGGCGCATCCACCGTGATCGGCGCGGAAGCGGCGGCGCGCGCGCAGCCTGACGGCTACACCCTGATGCTGTCGGGCAGCACCACCTATACCGTGCTGCCGGCGCTCAAGCCCGGGCTGCCCTACGACCCGCAAAAGAGCTATGAACACATCGCCATCGTCGCCATGGCGCCCGTGGTGCTGCTGGCCAAGAACGGCCTTGCGGCCAGCACTGCGCAGGAAGCGGCGGCGCTGGCCCGGCAGCAAAGCGCCAAGGGCGGCCTGATGTACGGCACCTTCGGTCCCGGATCCGCGCCGCACCTGGCGGGCGAGATGTACGCCGAGGCCGCGGGCGCCAAGATGTTGCCGGTGCCCTACAAGGGCAGCGCGCAGCTGGTCACGGCCATGATAGGCGGCGAGGTCGACCTGGGCGTGGACACCGTGTCTTCCGCCGCGCCGCAGGTCCGCGCCGGCAAGATCCGCGCGCTGGCCGTGACGGGCGAACGCCGCATGCCGCAACTGCCCGACGTGCCGACCTTCGCGGAAGCCGGCATGGCGGACGTTTCTTTCGTGGGCTGGTACGCGCTGGTGGCGCCGGCGCGCACGCCGGCCCCTGTGGTGGATACCCTGAGCCGCGCCGTGGCGGAAATCATGGAGGATCCGCAGGTCCGCAAATCGGTGGCGGACCTGGCGCTGGATCCGGTCTATCTGCCCGGGCCGGCATTCAAGGCGCAGATCACGAAGGAACTGCACACCTTTTCCGAAGTAGCGGCCCGCGCCGGCATCACGCTGGACTAACCGCGGCAGCTTGACGCCTGGCCTCAGTCCGGTTGGGTGCGGGTGATCTTGGACCCTTCCAGGCCCATGCCCGCCATCAGCCCCTGTCCGCCGAATGGCACGGCATAGACATCCTGGCTCAGGGTGGTGGTGGTAATGCTGGCGGCATAGCTGTCATCCACCACGACCAGGCTGGGGCCGGCGCCAAGCGACCAGCCGTCGCTCTGGTCCAGGTATCGCATCGCCGGCTCGTTCATGAAGAACAGCGCATAGCTGAATTCCTGCGCGCCGGCCTGAAGACCGAACGATACGGCCGATATGTTGTAGTAGGCCTGGACCTTGCCGCGACGGATGAGCGCGCCGTCGCCGGTTTCCGCGCCGACCAGCAGGCCGCCCTTCAGAATGCGGGGAAACACCAGCACGCCCACTGCCTTGTTGCCCAGTACACGCGTCTTGGGTTCCTGCTGGTACAGGCGATCCAGCGCACTCTGCGCTTCACGGCTGAGCTCGGCCGCGGACTCCGCCCTGGCCTGCGGCGCCAGGAAGATACAGGCGACCCACAAAAAAAGGCTGGCCCAAAGCCAGCCGCGGATACTCATAGGCAAAACGGACGCGCGACGCATACAGCCCCCTGATCTCGAAAGGAAAAGGACGGCAAGCGCCCGACGCGCTCGCCCCGACTTGCCGGATCAGTATTGGCAGGCGCCGATGCCTTGTCAAGATACACATGCACCTGGCCGCAGCGGCGGCATCAAACCCTGGGCGGCGTGGTCTCCCTTTCCGGGTGGCGATGCCGGCCCAGGGCTTCGATGAAGGCGGTCACGCTCTTGGCGGCGGCCGCCGCGTCCATCCTTAGCAGTCCGCCATCCGCCGTATCGGCGGACAGGCCCGCCGCGGCAAGCAGCTGCACGCCCTCGCCCATGCCCATCAAAGTCTTCCCGTGGCGATAGGCGTCGCGCAGGAACTCCAGCGCGCGTCCGTCCGATTCCAGGCGGGCCACCGCAGCCTCGCCGCCCGCCGCAACCACGCCATCGAACAGCGCCGAAGGATGGTTGTCCAGGGAAGCATCGGCATCCAGCGTGCCGCCCCCGGCGGCCGGGACGGGCCCGATGCGCTGCCCGACGAGCCGCACGATGGCGCCCGCCGCGATCAGCGCCTGGGCTACGGCGGACACGCTCTTGCCATCCGCGCCCTCCGCCACCAGGATTGCGACCTTGCGCGTGGCGATGCCGCCATCCCCAGGGCGCGCGGCCAATGACAATGCCGGCGACACCTCGACTTCCGGCTTGGGCGGACGCTCGATCGCCCGCGGCAAGGGCGCGGGCAAGGCCATGCCCAACTGGTCGGCCACGCCCTGCGCCAGTTCTTCGGACACGTTGCGCAGCGACGCGACCATGCGCTGGCGCACCGCCGGCACCGTGACCTTGCTCAATTCAAAGGCATAGGCGTCGGCGATGTGGCGTTTTTCCCAGTCTGCCTGACTGTCGTAGAACAGCGTCGCCTGGTTGTAATGCTCGGCGAATTTTTCAGGATGCCCTCGCAGTTCGTCGCCCGTCTCCGGCTCCGGAAACGACACGAAGCCATCCATGCCGGCCTGGAACGGACAGCCGCCGGCAAGCGAGTTGGGCTCGTAGGCCACGCGGCCGCGATGGATGGCCTGGCGATGCATGCCGTCGCGCTGGTTGTTGTGCACGGGCGCAAGCGGCGCATTGATCGGGATTTCATGGAAGTTGGGGCCGCCCAGCCGCGAAATCTGCGTGTCCACGTAGGAATGGATGCGCCCGGCCAATAGCGGGTCATTGGTGAAGTCCAGGCCCGGCACGATGTGGGCAGCGCAAAAAGCGACCTGCTCGGTCTCGGCGAAGAAGTTGTCGGGATTGCGGTCCAGCACCATCCGCCCCACCGGCACCACGGGCACCAGTTCCTCCGGCACGATCTTGGTGGCGTCCAGCACGTCGAAGCTGAAGCCTTCGGCCTGCTCCTCGGTGAATACCTGCACGCCCAGCTCCCACTGCGGGCCATTGCCGGCGTCGATCGCCTCCCAAAGATCGCGGCGGTGGAAGTCAGGATCCGCGCCGGATACCTTCACGGCTTCATTCCAGACCTGCGAATGCGTGCCAAGTAGCGGATTCCAATGGAATTTCACCAACCGCGACTCGCCCGCGGCGTTGACGAAGCGGAAGGTGTGCACGCCAAAGCCCTGCATCATCCGGTAGCTGCGCGGGATGGCACGGTCCGACATCAGCCACATCAGCATGTGGGTGGATTCCGGCATCAGCGACACGAAGTCCCAGAAGGTGTCGTGCGCGGACGCGGCCTGGGGCATGCCATGATGCGGCTCGGGCTTCACGGCGTGCACCAGGTCCGGGAACTTCATCGCGTCCTGGATGAAGAAGACCGGCATGTTGTTGCCGACCAGATCCCAGTTGCCCTCGTCGGTATAGAACTTCACGGCGAAACCGCGCACGTCCCGCGCCGTGTCCTTGGAGCCGCGCTCGCCTGCCACCGTCGAAAAACGCACGAACACCGGCGTGCGCTTGCCGGCTTCGGCGAACAAAGAGGCCGCGGTCAGGTCGGTCAGCGGCTTGTAGCATTCGAAGTAGCCGTGAGCCGCCGAACCGCGCGCATGCACGATGCGCTCGGGAATCCGCTCGTGGTCGAAATGCGTGATCTTCTCGCGCAGGATGAAGTCCTTGAGCAGCGCCGGCCCGCGCAAACCCGCCTTCAGCGAGTGCTGGTTGTCGCTGACGCGCACGCCCTGGTTGGTGGTCAGCATCTGTCCGCTTGAATCCGCGCGCACGCGTTCCAGCCGGCCGTCGGCCGCGTTGATGCCGGCCGCGGCCGCGCCCCCGGTCTTGGCCGAGGTCTCGGCTTCGGACAGCGAACTGGCCGTCGCGGAAGGATCCGCTGCCGCGACGTGCGCGCCGGCATAGGGGCACCGCGCCCCTGCTTCACCGTACTCCGCCGCCTTGCCGGCATTGTGGGGAATCGCGGCGGCCGTATCACCCACGGCCGCGGCGCGCTTGAGCGCCGGATGGCTGGGCTTGCCCGCGGGTCCGGACGCGGGGCCGCTGTCCGTATTCAGGTAGGCCGTGTCCACGGCCGCGCCTGCGCCGCCCTTGCCTGCTGCTTTCTTGGCTGGCATCGCAATCTCCTAGTGGCTCAACATCTTGCCGCGCGCCTGTTCGGCCCGCGATGCGCCGATGGCGGTCTCCACCTGCTTGACCTCTTCGGGCGGCGGCAGCACCGCCGGCAATCCCAGCGACTGGATCCACAATTCGCGCGACCAGCCCTGCGTGTGATAAAGGTGGTGGTCCTCGTCGGTGGCCACGGCGTCATACGCCTGCTTCAATACCTTGGCCTCGTCGCCGCTGTGCTGCTCGGCAATCACGCCGATCAGGGACCAGTTCGCGTGGTCCTTGGTCTCGGCCAGCACCACGCATTCGGTGGCGACCAGTTGGGCCGCGTCCGGATCGCCCGCGCTGATCGCCATCTTCATGGCCTTGACCAATGCCTCGCCGATATGGCGCACGACCTGGCGGCCCGGCGGCTGCGCCTGCGGATCCAGCCGCAGTTGCTCGAATACGGTCAATAGCACCCGGCGATGCGTGCGGGTTTCTTCCAGGTAGCCGAGCCATTCCTTTTTCAGGTCCTCGTTCACCGCGCAGGACACGGCGGTTTCATACACGGCCAGGCCGCCTATTTCGGTTTCCAGGGCCTGGTACAGCAATTCCTCGATCTGCGAGGCGTTTGCAGCTTTGCGTTTCATGTGGCGCTCCTCTTTCATGTCTTGCGGGCATCCGCGCATGCCCGCGGCGGATATGCGGATGGAGCGCCTACCCAGCAATCGCCGTGCCCGGCCCGCGCGATGGCGATTGCCTGCGGCAGCTCGGAGCGGATGCCGCTTGCGCGGCAAAAAATACAAGGCCGACGGCAGGGACAACCTCGTCCCCATTTAGACTAGAATTGGAACCATTCTCAATAAAATCAGACCGCCCGGCTCGCGGCGGCGCCAACAAGAAAGAGGCTCGTCCTGAAATCCGGTTTCCGCCTATCCATGGCCTGGCTCCATACCTGGGTCGGCCTGTGGTTTTCCTGGCTGCTGTTCGCCATCTTCCTGACGGGATCGCTGGCCGTCTTCTCCGAACCCATCACGCACTGGATGACACCCGAGCACCAGGAGGCGGAAGCGCAGGCTGCGCAAAAGGAAAGCGTTCCGGTGGACCGCGCGCGCCGGCTGGAACTGGCGGTGGACTATATGGCGCGCAACCATGCGGGCGCCGGCATGTGGGAAATCTGGCCGGTGGACCGCTTTCACGACAACGGCCTGACGGCCTATTGGTTCGACCAGAACGGCCAGTACGCGGATGCCGAACTCGACCCCGACACGGGCGCCGAACTGGCGGACCACCACGACGCCGAAGGCCGCGCGACGATGGGCGGCACGCATTTCGTGAACTTCCACTACACGCTGCACGACGCCGGCCTGGGGCTGTGGATCGTTGCCTTCGCCAGCATGGCGATGCTGGTCGCGCTGATTTCCGGCGTGGTCACGCACAAGCGCATCTTCAAGGACTTCTTCACCTTCCGCGCCAAGAAGGGCCAACGGTCCTGGCTGGATGCGCACAACGCCGTGGCGGTGCTGACCCTGCCTTTCCAATTCATGATCGCCTACACGGGCATCGTGATTTCGAGCGCGATACTGATGCCCGCCCCCATCACGGCCACCTACGGCCCGGGTCCCCAGGCCAGCCGCCTTTATCTGGCCGAACTGTCCGGCGAGGAGCGTCCCTCGCGCACGGGTGTGGCGCTGGCCATGCCGGCGCTCGAACCCATCGTGGCCCGAGGCGAACAGTTGATCGGACAGACGGCGCGCGCCATCGTCATCAACAATCCCGAAGACAGCTCCATGCGGATCGGCGTCTACGGCTGGAACGAAGACGCCGACACCTTCCACAACATCAGCGCCACCACGGGCATGGCGGAGTTCTCCGCCAGCGGCGAACTGCTGCGCCTGCGCCCGGCGGGCGGCGTGCACGGCGGCGCGCCGGCGCTGGCGTTCCAGGTGATGAGCGACCTGCACATGTCCAGGTTCGGCGGGCTGGCCGTCAGCTGGCTGTACTTCGTCTGCGGCCTGGCGGGCGCGGCCATGATGGGTACCGGCGCGCTGCTATTCATGGTCAAGCGCCGCGCCAAGCATGGCGGAGAATTCGGCAGCGCGACGGCGCGCATGTACCGGCTGATAGAAGGCCTGAACGTGGCCGCGCTGGCCGGGCTGGCGATCGCCTGCATCAGCTACCTCTGGGCCAACCGCCTGCTGCCCGTGGCGCTGGAAAACCGCGCGCTATGGGAGTTGCGCTGCTTCTTCCTGGTGTGGGCGCTGACCCTGGCGCATGCCTGGCTGTGCAGCCCGCGCCGCGCCTGGATCTCGCAACTGGTCCTGCTGTCCGCGCTGTGCCTGCTGCTGCCGGCGCTATCGTTCGTCACATTGGGCGACCATCCGGCAGCGCAGATCGCGCGCGGCGATTGGGAGAGCGCGGGCGTCGAACTGACGTCCGCAGCATTCGGCGTACTATCGGGCTGGGCGGCCCTGCTGTTGTGGCGACGGCCCGCATCCGCGCCCATCCGGCGCAATCCCCGCAGTGACGCAGAGGCGGCCGCATGAACACCAACGACCTGTACGCGATTTCCATGGCGCTGCTGCTGACCTATTCAGGCATGGCCTGCCTGAGCCTGGCCATGCCGCGCCATTACGACCAGGTCTGGGGACGCGATCCCTCCGCCGGCCATACCCGCGTGCTGCGCGGCGCCGGCGTGCTGCTGCTGGCGCTGGCGCTACTGCCCTGCGTGGGACTCTGGGGCAACACCGTAGGCGTGGTGGCCTGGCTGGGCTGGCTGTCGGCCGGCGCGCTGCTCTGGGTCGGCATGCTGTCGTGGGCGCCGCGTCCGGCAGCCCGCACCGCGGCGCTGGCCGTGGCGATATCCCTGGCCGGGGTCGGCATCGGCTTCTGAAGCGCAGGTTTGACGCGCATCAAGCAAGCCTGATATCCAGGCCGGTGCCGGGCGGCGCCCGCACCATATGTGGTGGTAGAGTTTTCACACCCTACTACATATGGTGTCAGTCATGCATATCCAGCACATCCTCAAGCGCGACGGCCGGGTCGCGGAGTTCGACCGCGACAAGATCGCCCAAGCCATGGCGGCGGCCGGCAACAGCACGGGAGAACTGGACCTGGCGGGCGCGCAGGCCTTGACCGACACCGTCATCGCCGCACTGGAAGGCAACCCCTGCCCGGGCGTCGAGACCATCCAGAACCGCGTGGAAGAAGCCCTGGTACAGGCCGGCCATTGGCGCACTGCGCGCGCCTACATCGTGCACCGCGAACAGCACGCCCGGCTGCGCGCGCTGCGCCACACGCTGGTGGACGTGGAAAGCGCGATGGAGGAATACCTGGACCAGCGCGACTGGCGCGTCAACGCCAACGCCAACCAGGGCTACAGCCTGGGCGGCCTGATCCTGAACGTGGCCGGCAAGGTCACCGCCAACTACTGGCTGTCCAACGTGTTCGCGCCCGAGGCCGGCCGCGCCCACCGCGAAGGCGACATCCACATCCATGACTTGGACATGCTGAGCGGCTATTGCGCCGGCTGGTCACTGCGCCAGCTGTTGACCGAAGGCTTCAACGGCATCCCCGGCAAGGTCGAAGCCACGCCGCCACGCCACATGTCCGCGGCCATCGGCCAGATCGTCAACTTCCTGGGTACGTTGCAAAACGAATGGGCCGGCGCGCAGGCATTCAGCTCCTTCGACACCTACATGGCGCCCTTCATCCGCCGCGACGCCATGACGTACGCGGACGTGAAGCAGTCCATGCAGGAACTCATCTACAACCTGAACGTGCCCAGCCGCTGGGGCACGCAGACGCCCTTCACCAACCTCACGTTCGACTGGACCTGCCCGCCGGACCTGAAGGACCAGATCCCGTATATCGGCGGCGAGGAAATGCCCTTCTCCTACGGCGACCTGCAGACCGAGATGGACATGATCAACCGCGCCTACATCGAAGTCATGATGGCTGGCGACGCCAAGGGCCGCGTGTTCACTTTCCCCATCCCGACCTACAACATCACGCCCGACTTCGACTGGGACCACCCCAACACCGAGCGCCTGTTCGAGATGACAGCGCGCTACGGCCTGCCCTATTTCCAGAACTTCCTGAACTCGGACCTGGAGCCGCACATGGTGCGCTCGATGTGCTGCCGCCTCCAGCTGGACCTGCGCGAACTGCTCAAGCGCGGCAACGGCCTGTTCGGATCGGCCGAGCAGACGGGGTCGGTCGGCGTGGTGACGGTCAATTGCGCGCGCCTGGGCTACACCTGCCGCGGCGACGAAGCACGGCTGATGCAGCGGCTGGACCACCTGCTGGAACTGGGCCGCGACGTGTTGGAAACCAAGCGCAAGGTGGTGCAGCGCTATATCGATCAAGGCCTCTACCCCTATACCCGCCGCTACCTGGGCACCTTGCGCAATCACTTCAGCACGCTGGGCGTGAACGGCATCAACGAGATGGTCCGCAACTTCACGGCCGACGCCGAGGACATCACCACCGCCGCGGGCCATGCCCTGGCCGTGCGCTTGCTGGACCGCGTGCGCGACCGCATGACCGAGTTCCAGGAAGAGACCGGCCACCTGTACAACCTGGAAGCCACGCCCGCCGAAGGCACCACCTACCGCTTCGCCCGCGAAGACAGGAAGCGCTATCCCGCCATCCTGCAGGCGGGCAGCGAGACGCAGCCCTACTACACCAATTCCAGCCAGCTGCCGGTCGGCCACACCGACGATCCTTTCCATGCGCTGGAACTGCAGGAAACGCTGCAGGGCAAGTACACCGGCGGCACCGTGCTGCATCTGTACATGAACGAAGCGGTTTCTTCTTCCGCCGCGTGCAAGCAGCTGGTGCGCCGCGCGCTGTCGAACTTCCGGCTGCCCTACATCACGGTCACGCCGACCTTCTCCATCTGCCCCAACCATGGCTATCTGGCGGGGCACCATGAGTTCTGCCCGAAATGCGATGCCGAACTGCTGGCCAAGCAAGCGGCATGCTGCACCCCGGCCTAGGACCTGTAAACGACAGGCCCCGGACCGGACCGCCGGGCAACCGCCCGGCATCCACTCCATAAGGAACCGCCATGCAAACCTTGATCGCTCCCGAAGTCACCACCGCTCCCGCCGCGCAATTGGACGACAGCCAGCGCGTGCGCTGCGAGATCTGGACCCGCGTCATGGGCTACCACCGCCCCGTCACTTCCTTCAACACCGGCAAACAGGGCGAATTCAATGAACGCCGCTTCTTCGTCGAACGCCGCGCCTGAGGGCGCCACGCGAGCCGCCGCGTCAGCCACGGGCTGCGGCCCGGGCACGCGGCGGCTGACGGCGCGCCCGGCCTACCCGGCCGCGCCGCAACCGGTGGCCCAGCCCTTGCCCCGGCATTCGCACGCCGTCGGCGGGCTGGTGCCGTTTTCCACCGTGGACTGGCCCGGGCAACTGGCGGCGGTCGTATTCATTTCGGGCTGCCCCTGGCGCTGCCACTATTGCCATAACGTCGAGCTCCAGACCCGCGCCGCCCGCTATGACTGGCGCGAGGTCCGCGCCTTCCTGGAGACGCGCAAGGGCCTGCTCGACGCCATTGTTTTCTCCGGCGGCGAGCCCTTGAGCGAACCGCGCCTGCCGCAGATGATCCGCGACGTCAGGCGCATGGGCTACCGCGTCGGCATGCATACCGCCGGCATCTATCCGCTACGCCTGGCCGACGTGCTGCGCCATCTGGACTGGATCGGCCTGGACATCAAGGCCGATGCCCAGGGCTATGACGACATCACCGGCCGCCGCGATTCACAGCGCCCCGCGCTGGCCTGCCTGACGCAACTGCTGGCGGCCGACATCGACTTCGAGTGCCGCATCACCTGGCACCCGGACTGGCTGGACGAGACCCGGCTGCTGACCCTGGCCCGCGAGCTGGCGCGTCGCGGCGTGCGCCGCTTTGCCGTGCAAGGCGCGCGCCGCTCGCCCGATGCGCCGCCGGTACGCGCGCTAAGCTCGCCGGCCCTGGCGCTGCTGATGCAATGGTTCGAGGAGTTCGCCTATCGCTGAGCCAGGTGCTGCCGCATGGTGGCCAGAAAACGAGGCGATCCCACCGCGCCCACGTTGCAGCGGGACCACGGCGACACCGCCGTGGGATCCACGCTGAACACGCGCCCCGGCGCCATGGTGACCTTCTCGGGTATCAAATCGGCCGCCAGCTTGAGGGAGTCCTCTACACCCGGAAAGGTCGACCACAGGTACAGCGAACTGGTCGGCCGGGTGTATACCCCGGCGCCGAGCGCGTCCAGCACCTGCAAGGCATGGCCGGTCGCCGCCTCCAGCCGCTGGCGCAGCCTGACCAGATGCCGTTCGTAGTGCCCTTCGCGCAGCATCACGTCCACCATGCGTTCGCAATACTCTGAGCTGCTGACATGCACCAGCGCCTTCAGGTCGGCCAGATCGCTGGCCAGGGCCGCGTTGCATGCGATAAAGCCCACCCGCAGCGCAGCCGAAAAGGACTTTGAAAAACTGCCTATGTAGATCGTGCGCTCCAGCTGATCCAGCGCCGACAGGCGCACGGCCGAGGTGGGCTTGAAATCAGCCAGCGGATCGTTCTCTACCACCGTCAGGTTGTAGCGTTCGGATAGTTGCAGGACCTTGTAGGCCTTGGCGAGCGAGATGTCCGAGCCAGTGGGGTTGTGCGCCAGCGACTGGGTGAAGAACAGGCGCGGCTTTTCGCGTTGCAGCAGCGCTTCCAGTGCAGCCACGTCGGGGCCGTCCGCCAGGCGCGGCACGCCCAGCATGCGCGCGCCGGCCAGCTTCAGTTTGCCGAACAGAGGGTAGTAGCCGGGGTTGTCCACCAGCACGGCGGCGCCCGGCGGCACGAAATAGCGGATCACCAGATCCATGGCTTCGTTCGCCCCCTGTGTCAGCACCAATTGCGGCGGCGCCGCGTTGATGCCCACGTCGCCCAGTTTGCGCACCAGGCTCTCGCGTAGCGGCGCATAGCCGAAGCGGCTGCCGTATCGGAACAAGGCGCCCAACCCGGTGCGCACCACCTTCTGGTGATAGCGGTCCATGCGCATGTCCGCCAGCCATTCCACGGGCGGAAAGCCGTCCCCCACGGCCACGGCGTCGGGCTGGGTCTTGAGCTGTTCGCGCATCAGCCACACGATGTCCATGGCGCGGCTCAACTGCCCTGGCTCTTCTTCCGCAGCCTGGCGCGCGAACTTCGTCTCCAGCACGAAAAAGCCCGAGCCCCGCCGCGGTTCCACCAAGCCTTGCGCCACCAGCATTTCAAACGCCACCACCACCGTGTTCTTCGCATAGCGATGCAACTGCGCCAGTTCGCGCAGGGACGGCAGCTTGTCGCCCGGCCGGTAGAGGCCATCGGCAATCTGCTGGCCGATCAACTTGGCCAGGCTTTCGGCGATGGGCGCGGCGCGCTGGGGCCTGCCGCCGGTGTGTGCTGCTTCCACGCGCGTATTCCTGTTGGCTGGACTATCAGAATTGGTGCAGTGCAATGGTACTGTTTGCCAAAACTGTACCTCTCAATAGCGGTACAGTTTACCTAGAATCAGGCCACTTGATTCTTATACGGAGACACCTCATCGTGGCCGATTCACGCCTGCCCAACTTCCGCGCCCTGACCCCCGCGCAACGCCTGACAGCCATCGCCGACGCCGCCGCGCTCACGCCCGCGGAGCGCGCGCTGCTTGCCCAACCGGGCGCGCTTGGTCTGGACCGCGCCGACGGCATGATCGAGAACGTCATCGGTTCGTTCGAGCTGCCGCTGGGCGTAGCCGGCAATTTCCAGGTCAATGGCCGCGACGTGCTGGTGCCCATGGCGGTCGAAGAGCCCTCGGTGGTGGCGGCCGCATCCTACATGGCCAAGCTGGCGCGCGAATGCGGCGGCTTCGAAACTTCCAGTACCCGCCCGCTGATGCGCGCGCAGGTGCAGGTTCTGGGACTGGGCGACCCGCAAGGGGCGCGCCTGGCGTTGCTGCGCGAGCGCGAACGCATCGTCGCGCTGGCCAACAGCCGCGACAAGGTGCTGATCGAGCTGGGCGGCGGCTGCCAGGACATCGAGGTCCATGTATTCCCCGACACGCCGCGCGGTCCCATGATCGTGATGCATCTGATCGTGGACGTGCGCGACGCCATGGGCGCCAATACGGTCAATACCATGGCCGAGGCCGTGGCGCCGCTGGTCGAACAAATCACCGGCGGCTCGGTGCGGCTGCGCATCCTGTCCAACCTGGCGGACCTGCGCCTGGCCCGCGCCCGCGTGCGTCTCACGCCGCAAGTCCTGGACACCAAAGAGCGCAGCGGCGCCGAGATCATCGAGGGCGTGCTGGACGCCTACACCTTCGCCGCCGTCGATCCCTACCGCGCCGCCACGCACAACAAGGGCATCATGAACGGCATCGACCCCGTCATCGTTGCCACCGGCAACGATTGGCGCGCGGTCGAAGCCGGCGCCCACGCCTATGCCAGCCGCTCGGGACGCTACACCTCGCTGACGCAATGGGAGAAAGACAATTCGGGCGCGCTGGTCGGCACGATAGAAATGCCGATGCCGGTGGGCCTGGTGGGCGGCGCGACCAAGACGCATCCGCTGGCGCAGGTGGCGCTGAAGATCATGGACCTGCGCTCCGCCCAGGAATTGGGCGAAATCGCCGTGGCTGTGGGCCTGGCGCAGAACCTGGGCGCGCTGCGCGCACTGGCCACCGAAGGCATACAGCGCGGCCATATGGCCTTGCACGCCCGCAACATCGCGCTGGTGGCCGGCGCGACGGGCGCGGAGATCGACGCGGTCGCCAAGCGCATGGCTGCGGAAAAAGACGTCCGCACCGACCGCGCGCTGGCCTTGCTGGAGGAACTGCGCAACCCGCGATGAGTTTGTCCCGCAAGGTCAGGCGGCTTTGCATGCAGCGACAGACGCCCCTCGCGGGCCCTGGACAACGACAGAGGCGGCGCACGGACTCCCCGGATGCCGCCCGACCACAGAGGAGAGAGACATGAAACCAAGCACCCCGGCGCCCTCCTGGCGCCTGGCGGAAGTCTGGAGCGACACGGTGGACCTGCGCCAGTTGGCCTGGGCCATCGGCCTCGGCATCGTCATCAGCGTGGCGGGCTTCTACGCCGCCAGCCGCTGGCTGCGCGGCATCGTGGCATCACCCGAACTTGCGCACGCCTACGCCATGCTGGCCGGCCTGGCCGGCTGCGTGCTGGCGGGCGTGATCTGCGCCCGGCTGTTTCCGCCCAAGCGCGAAGTCATCGAACACAGCGCCGCCCATGATCCTGCCTGGCGCGCCGAAGTCCTGGCTGAACTGGCCGAGCAACCGGGCGGCCTGGGCTCCCTGGCGGACCTGCCTGAACCCACCAAGCGCGAACTGAAGGAACTGGGTCTGTACGAACTGTTCGCCGAAGCCGCCGCCCAACCCGCGCAACCGCAACCCGCCGCGGCAGCGCAGGCCGGCCCAAGCAAGGAGGCGCTGGCATGAGCGACCCCATCCTGCTTGAACAAATCATGGTGGCCGCCGCGATGGGGCTTTTGGGCGCGGTGGTGTTCGCGGCCATCGGCCTGGTGTCCGGCACCGACGAAACCACCACGCTGGCGCCGCTGACCCTGCTGGTGGTGCTGCTGGGCGTGCCGCCCGCTGGCGTATTCACTTTCTTCCTGGCCGGCGCGGTCGCCAAACACATGACGCACGCAGTGCCCACGGCCCTGCTCGGCATCCCGGGCGACACGCTGGCCACGCCGCTGCTGCAGGACGCGAACATGCTGCGCAAGCTGGGCGTGCCGCACATCGCTCTGCGCAAGATGGTGTCCGGCGCCATCGTCGCGGCCTTCGTGGCCGTGCCCCTGGCCGTGCTGTTCGCGGTGCTGCTGGCTCCGTTCGGCGCCGCCATCACCAAGTCCGCGCCCTGGATCTTCCTGGCCGCCGCGGTGCTGATCGCCTATTTCTCGGCCGGACGCTGGGCCGCCGTGGCGCTGCTGGTGCCCTTCGTGGTGGTCATCATCGCGCTGCAAAGCCTCACGGCCAAGTACGGCGTCAAGCTGAGCATCAGTTACTTCCTGGGCATCGCCATCGGCCCGTTGATCGCGGATCTGTTCACGGTGATCTCGCCCCAGGGCCGCTCGCGCATGATGCGCGACAAGGTGCGCACGTTCTCGCTGGCGCCCGACGTCAAGGGCTGGTCGGGCTATTTTCCCAACCCGCTGAAGGTCATGGACCGCACGCAGACGCGCTGGACCCTGGCCACGGCCGCGATCTCCAGCGCCACTTTCGTGTTCAGTCCCGTGGCCATGACCGTAGTGCTGGGGGAACTGGTCGGCTCGCGCATCAAGCATGCCTACCACCGCCTGACGACGGTGCTGAGCGCGCGCAACGGCGTGACCGAGGCCACCTACATCGCCGAGGCGCTGATCCCGCTGATCGCCTTCGGCCTGCCGCTAAGCCCGGTTGCCGCCGGCCCGGCCGCGCCGCTCTTCAACGCGCCGCCGCGCTTCACGGTGGATGCCGCATCGGGCCAGACCCACAACCTGCACAATCTGCTCAACCACTGGGAATTCCTGGGTTACGGCATGCTGGCGGTGCTGCTGGCCGCGGTCGTCTCCTATCCGTTCGCGATGAATTTCGCACGCCGCGCCGCGCTCTTCGTGTCGCGCAAGGTCAGCCATGAAGCCATCATCGCCACCTTCGTCGGCCTGATCATCGTCATCAGCATCTGGGAAGGCCAGTTCCTCGGCCTGCTGGTGATCCTGACCATGGGCTTGATCGGCGGCCTGCTGTCGCGCCTGTTCGGCTTCAATACGGGCGTGCAGTTCATGGGCTATTACACCGCCGTGCTGTCGGTGCCGGCAATCGTCAAGCTGCTAGGCTAATGGCCCCCACGCCGCGCCCCTGCGGGGCTAGCTGCCCCCCGAGGAGGCTGGCCCACCTTGGGGCGGCCCGGCGGTGGGCCTGCGCCTGGGAGGGCCCCCACGCCGCGCCCCTGCGGGGCTAGCTGCCCCCCGAGGGGGCTGGCCCACCTTGGGGCGGCCCGGCGGTGGGCCTGCGCCTAAGCCGGGCCCTCCATTGTTCGCCGCTTGATCCTGCGCAAGGCGACGCGCACTCCCTTGCTCTAGCCTCTTTCCACTTGAAAAGAGGAAAGACTCATCATGACGTGGTTCAAATCACTCACCCTCGCCGGACGCGAATTGCTGCCCATTGTCCAGGGCGGCATGGGCGTCGGCGTATCCGCCCATCGCCTGGCCGGCGCGGTCGCCAGCCAGAACGCCATGGGCACCATCGCCAGTGTGGATTTGCGCCACCACCATCCCGACCTGCTGGAAAAAACCGAACGCTGCCATGATCGCGACGTCATCGACAGCGCCAACCAGGTCGCGCTGGACCGCGAGGTACGCGCCGCGCTGGACACCGCGCAAGGCCGCGGCCTGGTGGCCGTGAACGTCATGAAGGCGGTGCGCGACCATCCCGCCCTGGTGCGCCAGGCCTGCGAAAGCGGCGCCCACGCCATCGTGATGGGCGCGGGCCTGCCGCTGGACCTGCCCGAGATGACGGCCGACTACCCGAAGGTAGCGCTGGTGCCCATTCTGTCCGAGGCGCGCGGCGTGGCGGTGGTGCTGAAGAAATGGATGAAAAAGGGCCGCATGGCCGATGCCGTGGTGATCGAACACCCTGGCTACGCCGGCGGCCATCTGGGCGCGGCCCGGCTGGATGACGTGCACAGCGAGCGCTTCGACTTCCAGCATGTCCTGGCCGATTGCCACAAGCTGTTCCAGGAACTGGCGCTGGGCTCGGATGCGCCCCGCCTGATCGTGGCGGGCGGCGTGGGCAGCCACGAGCAGGTGCGCCATTGGCTGGCCAACGGCGCCGACGGCGTGCAGGTCGGCACGGCCTTTGCCGTCACCAGCGAAGGCGACGCGCATGAGAACTTCAAGCGGGTGCTGATTGACGCCGATCCGGACAAGCTGGCCGAATTCACCAGCGTGGCCGGCCTGCCCGCCCGCGCCGTGGAAACGCCCTGGCTGACGCGCTATCTGCGGCAGGAAAAGACCCTGCAAGCCAACACCCGCTGCGATGCGCGCCGCTGCAGCCAGCGCATGGACTGCCTGACGCAATGCGGATTGCGCGACGGCCTGGCGCGCTTCGGACAATTCTGCATCGACCTGAAGCTGGCGGCCGCCATGCGCGGCGAGGTCAGCCGCGGCCTGTTCTTCCGCGGCGCGTCCAAGCTGCCGTTCGGCAGCGCCATGCGCTCGGTGCGTGAATTGATGGACTACCTGCTGCACGGCGAGATGCCCGCCTCCGCCTGAAACAGGTCGGCCCAAACGCGGGGGCTTCCTAAAATAATTAAACGACGTACAATATTATTCGTCGTTCAATTATTTCCGCCCATGGATACCTCCGCCCTATCTCCATCCGAATCCGCCGCACCCGAAGCCGGGCGCCGCGAACGCAAGCGCTTGCAGACCCTGGACCACCTGGCGCAAACCGCCTGGCGCCTGTTCGAGACCCTGGGCTATGACGTGGTCACCATGGAACAGATCGCCGCGCAGGCGGATGTTTCCAAGGGCACGCTGTACAACCATTTTCCCGTCAAGGAAGCCCTGCTTGCGCACCGCTTCCATGGCGAACTGGCGGCGAGCCTGCGGGAACTGCAGCCCGCGCTATGCGCGCTGCCCACCCTCGCACAGCGCCTGACGCGGATACTGCATGCTTCGGCACATTGGTCCGAATCGCATCGGACCTATCTGGGGCCGTACTTGCGCTACCGGCTATCCACGCTGCAGCCCGGCGCGCGCGACGACGGCCGCTACCCACGCAGCGGCATGCAGGCGCTGTACACCGCGCTGATCGAAGAGGCGCAGGCGGCAGGCCAGGCGCGGACCGATCTGGACGCCGGACAACTGGCCCATCAGCTGCAATTTCTGTACCTGGGCGCGATGCTGCGCTGGCTGGACCAGCCCCGCAGCAGCCTGAAGGCAGAGTTCGATGCCGCCATCAGCCTCTTCGTGCGCGGCGTGACGCCCGAGGCGGCGGCATGAGCGCCGCCGCGCTGGACTGGGCCGCCGCCGCCCTGGCCGGCCCGCAGGCGGCCGGCGGCAAGGGCTGGCAGCTGGGCCGCATGTCGCAACTGGGCGTGCCGGTGCCCGACGGCTTCGTGCTGCCGGCAACGTTGAGCCTGGCTCGCGAACCGGGCCAGGCATTGCCGCACGCTGTCGCCCAGGCGCTGCGCGATGAACTGGCCGCGCGCGGCTGGCTCGAACGGCCGCTGGCCTTGCGCTCGTCCGCGCCACAGGAAGATTCCGCGGGCGCCTCGTTCGCGGGGATCCATCTTTCCTGCCTGAACGTGCGCGGCGCGGATGCGGCGATCGACGCGGTCCGGCAGGTCTGGGATTCGCAATGGACGCCGCAGGCCTGCGCCTACCGGCAGAAGCTCGGCTTGAACCCGGCCGGAATGGCCGTGGTCGTCATGCCGCTGATCGACGCGGTCGCCTCGGGCATCGCTTTCACCCTCGATCCCGTGTCGGGGCGGCATGACGAGATGGTCATCCACGCCAACTGGGGCTTGGGCGAGTCGCTGGTCGACGGCGCGGCGCAAGGCGACGAATACCGCCTGCGCGAAGACTATCTGCGCCAGGCTTGGCCGCTGGTCGGCCGGCGCATCGGCGCCAAGCGCCACGCCAGCCAGGCCGCGGAAGGCGCCGGCACCTTGCTTGCTCCGACGCCGGCTGCGCGCGCTGCCCAGGCCGTGCTGAGCGACGCGCAGGCCGAAACCCTGGGCGATATCGTGCGCGACGCGGCGCGCGCGCTGGACTATGCCGGCGGCGGCTACGACATCGAATGGGTCTGGGATGGGCGGCGCTTCTGGATCGTGCAGGCCCGTCCCATCACCGCGGCGGCGCGCCACACCTATCCGGCGCTGCGCGCGCAGCCAGCCTATTGGTCGCGCGGCAACACCCGCGAAGTGCTGCCGCTGGCCATGTCGGCGCTGGAATGGGATACGGGGCGCGTCATGGCGCAGCGCATGCTGACCACGGGCTTTGAACTGAGCGGCTATTCCACCCTGCCGGGCGTGCGGCTGGCGGCGCTGTTCCAGGGCCGGGTCTATCTGGACGCCTCGGTCATCCAATGGCTGGGTTACGACGCGCTGGGCGTGCCGCCGAAAGCCATGAACGCGCTGCTGGGCGGTCCCCAGCCCGAAATCGCAGTGACGCCCCTGACGCTGGCGCAACGCCTGCGGCATGGCGCGCGCATCCTGCGCTACCTGCGCCGCGCAGCCCCCTTGCGCAAGCAGGCGGAACAGGATCTGCCGCGCCTGTTCGCCCGCGCCCAGGCCTGGCTGGACGAGCCCGCGCCCGCGTCCAACGCCGCGCTGGGCGCGCGCCTGCGGGAACAGTTCCACACGGTGCTGGCGGCGGATCAATTGTTCTTCCTGCAGGGCTCGGGCGGCGGCGCGCTGCACAAGCTGCTGGAACTGGTGGAGAAAGCCTGCCCGGGCGAAGGCCATGCGCTCACGGCCGCGTTGATGGCTGGCGGCGAACCCAGCGTGACCGCGGCGCAAAGCTATGCCCTCATGGCGTTGGCCAAGCTGGCCGCCGGCGACGCAAGCGTGATGGAGTGGCTGCGCGATCCCCAGCGCGACAGCGCCGGCTGGCAGCGCGCCTTGCCGGATGGAGCTCCCTTCAAGCAAGCCTTCGCGGACTTCCTGCGCCAATACGGCCATCGCGCCGTTTATGAAACCTATCTGCGCAACCCGCGCTGGCGCGAGGACCCCGGCTATCTGCTGGACAGCGTGCTGCAGTTGACCGACGCCGACCCTGCCGCGTTGCGCGCCCGGCAGGACAGCGCCGCAAGCCAGGCCCGGTTGCGCCTGCGCGCGGCGCTACCTTTCTGGCAGCGCCCGCTGATCGCCCGTCTGCTGGCCGCTGCCCGCATCGAGGGCAGGCAGCGCGAGGCCGCGCGCAGCGTACTGGTGGCCTATCTTGCCGCCGCGCGCCAGAACGCCTTGGCGCTGGGGCGCCGCTACGTCCACGCCGACGGCCTGGCCGCCGCGGACGACATCTTCCACCTGAATGCGGCCGAACTCTTCGCCCTGGCCGACGCCAGGCTGACGCCCGCCGCCGCGGGCCGCCGCGCCGCCCTGCGCCGCGCTCAATTGGAGTCCTGGGCCGCGGCCCCCGATCAGGACGTCATCGCCGAAGATGCCGCAGGCGCCGCCACGGACATGCCGCCCCCCGCGCCTGCCGATGCCGGCGCCGCCGGATCCTGGCGCGGCACGCCTGCCGCGGGCGGCCATGCGCGGGCCGGCGCTTTCGTCGCCCGCTCGCCCTCCGAAGGACTGGCCATGCCGGCCGGCGGCATCCTGGTCGCCGCGTCCACCGACCCGGCCTGGACGCCGCTGTTCCTGCGGGCCGGGGCCCTGGTCATGGAGGCGGGTGGCTACCTGTCGCACGGCGCCATCGTGGCGCGCGAGTTCGGCATACCGGCTATCGTCAATGTGCAAGGCATCATGCGGCAGGTCGCCACAGGCGACGTCCTGGAAGTGGACGCGTCGCGCGGCACGGTGCGGCGGCTGGCAGCCGCTTCCAGCCTGGGCGCATCCGACTCGTAGAAGCCCGCTAGCGCGCCGCGGCCAGGTCGAACTGGAACACCGCGCCCGATCCGGCGCGGTCCACAAGCCTGATCTCGCTGTGGTGCAGCTGCAGGATGCGCTGCACGATCACCAGCCCCAGCCCGCCGCCGTCGCCAGGGCCTCGATTCAAGGCGCTGGCCCGCGTGAAAAGTCCCGCGCGCAGCGCCTGCGGAATGCCCTCGCCCGTGTCGCTGACCTGCACCTGCACCAGGTCATGCGCGCTGCCCAGCCGCAGTTCGATCAGGCCGCCGGGCGGGCTGTGGCGGATGGCGTTGTCCAGCAGGTTGGTCAGCACGCGTTCGATCAGCCCAAGGTCCGCGCGCACCGGCGGCAGTTCGCGCGGGATGTCGGTGGTCAGGCGTTGCTGGCGCGCCTCGGCCGCCAGCTCGAACTTCTGGATCACGTCCTGCACCAATTCCGGCAACGAAAAGGTCTCGGGTTCCAGCCGCACCAGCCCGGACTCCAGCCGCGCCAGTTCGAAGAGTTCCTGCGCCAGGCGGCCGACCTTGCGGCTCTGGGCCAGCGCAATGTCCAGGTAGCGGCGGCGCTCGTCCGGGTCCAGCGTCTGGTCCTTCAACCTCAGGGTTTCCAGATAGCCGTGCAGCGAGGTCAGCGGCGTGCGCAGATCGTGCGAGATGTTGGCGACCAGATCACGCCGCTGCTGGTCCTGCCGGGTCAGTTCGCGCCATTGGTCGGATATGCGCTTGCCCATCTGCACGAAGCTGCGCCGCAGCACCGCGATCTCGTCGCCATTGCGCTCCGAGGCGTCGCCCGGACGCTCCAGCGCGGCCAGGGCCTGCCCGTCGTCGCCGTCGAAGGCGCGCACCGCCCGCGTCAGCCCGCGCAGCGGCCGCGTGATCAAGGCGAACGCCGCCAGGCCAGCCACCAGGCCCAGCAGCGCGACCAGCGCGATCGACCACAAGGTCGTGCGCAGCACGGAGCTGCGCGACACGGCCATCGCCAGCGCGTCGTGCGCCTGCCCCTGCAACACCACGTAGACGTAGCCCTTGTCCTGCCCGCCCACGCGCACCGGCGCGGCGCTGAAGACTTTCTGCGCGTCCAGGCTGCGCGGGTCGTCGCCGGTGATGGGCAGCATCTCGCCGGCCAACAGGCGCTTGACCGGCCCCAGGTCGACACGCTCGCGCTTGATCTGGCCGGCGGGCGCGGCATCGCCCACGATGTGGCCGTCGTTGGACAGCAAGTAGACCTCGACCGCCGGATTCACCGCCATCAGCATGTCGAACAGCGAGCGCACCGCAGCGGGCTTCCAACCGTTGGTGTCCATCAATTCGTTGGCGCCGGCGATATGCTGCGCCAGTCCGCTGGACAGGCGCTGGACCACCTCCTGCTCGTAGCGGGAATTGGCCGCGATCTGCAGCCAGGCCGAGGCGCCGCAGCTGGCGAGCAACAGCAACGCAAACACGGCGGACAGCCGTTGGGTAAGCGTGAACCGCTTCATGATGCGCCTCCCGCGCCGCCCGGCCCCGCGGCGAATTTATAGCCCTTGCCCCAGACCGTCAGAATGCGCTGCGGATCCGACGGGTCCGCTTCGATCTTCACCCGCAGCCGGTTGATGTGGGTATTGACCGTGTGTTCATAGCCTTCGTGCTGATAGCCCCATACCTGGTTCAGCAGATCCATGCGCGAAAAAACCTTGTCCGGGTGCCGCGCGAAGAAATGCAGCAGATCGAACTCGCGCGGGGTCAGGTCCAGCCGGCGGCCGTCGACCTCGGCCGTGCGCGCCACCGGGTCGATGGCCACGCCGTGCAGGGCCAGGCTGCCGGCGTCGATGCGCGCGTTGCGCTCAAGCGCGTCGCTGCGGCGCAGGAGCGCCCGCACCCGCGCCACCAGTTCCAGCATCGAGAACGGCTTGGCCAGGTAGTCGTCCGCGCCCAGTTCCAGGCCCAGGATACGGTGCACTTCGCTGGAGCGCGCGCTGGTGATGATGATGGGCGTATAGCGCGCCATGGCGCGGGCGCGCTTGCAGATTTCAAGGCCATCGATGCCGGGCAACATCAGGTCCAGCACCAGGGCGTCCCAGCCGCCTTCCTCCAGCCTGCGCATGCCTTCGTTGCCGTCGGCGGCATGCTCGACCGCGTAGCCTTCGTCCCGCAGATGCAGGCGCAGCAGTTCGGCGATGTGGGCGTCGTCTTCGACGATGAGTACGCGTCGGGGCGTGTCCATGGGCAGCAAACTCTAAAGGGGTTATGCGCCTATTGTCGCCAATCCGCGCCGCCGAGTTATCACAATTAATTTAAGTTTGCGTGAGGACTTCGGTATCGGCCCCGGGGAAGAATGGCTCCAACGACAACAAGCCCCCCCCGGAGTCCCGCCATGCTGGCCCCTCCCGCAAGCCACGACGTTCCGGCCCCGCCGGCCAATGTACCCATCCATCCCGGCTGGCTGCGCGCCATGCACTGGCTCAACGCCCTGGCCGTGGTGGTCATGGTAATGAGCGGCTGGCGCATCTACAACGCCTCGCCCTTGTTCGACTTCCAGTTTCCACGGGAGATCACGCTGGGCGGCTGGCTGGGCGGCGCCCTGCAATGGCATTTCGCCGGCATGTGGCTGCTGTTCTTCAACGGCATCCTGTACCTGGCCATGAATCTGGCCACCGGCCGCCTCTGGCGCAAGTTCTTCCCCTTGAGCATCCGCGGCATTGCCGCCGACCTGGGCGCGGCGCTGCGCGGCAAGCTCGCCCACGCCGATCCGCGCCGCTACAACCAGGTGCAGCGGCTGGCTTATCTGTTCGTGATGCTCGACATCGCGGTGCTGGTGCTTTCCGGACTGGTGCTGTGGAAGTCGGTGCAGTTCGAACTGCTGCGCGAACTGATGGGCGGTTACGAGACCGCGCGCCGCGTGCACTTCATTGCCATGGCCTTGCTGACGGCGTTCGTGGCGGTCCACCTGGTGATGGTTGCATTGGTGCCGCGCAGCCTGATCGCCATGATCCGCGGCAAATAAGGAGCCATCCGTGAACAAGCACAAGCGCCCCTCCCTGCCCGGCCTGGACGGCCCGGCCATCCTCAAGGAAGCCGGCAGGATCCTGGAAAAGCGGGTCGAACAGCCCTCGCGCCGCGCCTTCCTGCGCAGCAGCCTGACCCTGGGCGGACTGGCCATGCTGTCGGGCTGCTCGCTGTCGGACGACGAAAGCGTAGAGAAAGCGCTGACCGCGGTTTCGCGCTTCAACGACCGGGTGCAGGGCTGGATCTTCGACCCTGACCAGCTGGCGCCGACCTATCCCGAATCGATGATCACGCGCCCCTTCCCCTTCAATGCCTACTACGGCATTGACGAGGTGCGGCATGTGGACGAGGAATCGTTCCGCCTGGAAGTCAGCGGACTGGTCGCAGACAAGCGCCGCTGGCGGCTGGAGGAACTGCGCGCCATGGCGCAGATCGACCAGGTGACGCGGCACATCTGCGTCGAAGGCTGGAGCGCCATCGGCAAATGGGGCGGTGTGCCGTTCTCCGCCTTCCTCAAGCGCGTGGGCGCGGACCTAAGCGCCAGGTACGTGGGCTTCAAGTGCGCCGACGACTACTACACCAGCATCGACATGCCCACCGCATTGCACCCCCAGACCATCCTGGCGCTGACCTATGACGGCCAGACGCTGCCACCAGAGTACGGCTTCCCCATGAAGCTGCGCATGCCTACCAAGCTTGGCTACAAGAACCCCAAGCACATACAGGCAATTTTCGTCACCAACACCTACCCGGGCGGTTACTGGGAGGACCAGGGCTACAACTGGTTCGGCGGCAGCTAGGTGGAATCTTTCACGCTTTCACTCTCCATAAAGGAACGCATCATGAAGAAAATCGCTACCACCGCCGCGCTGTCCCTGTGCCTGGCTTTCGGCGCCGCGGCAGTCCATGCCGCCGACAGCATGAGCAAGGACGCCATGGGCGGCGGCTCGATGGCCAAGGACGGAATGGCCAAGAGCGGGATGTCCAAGGATTCCATGTCCAAGGACGGCATGTCGAAGGAAGGCATGTCGAAGGAAGGCATGTCCAAGGATTCGATGTCCAAGAACAGCATGTCGAAGGACTCGATGTCCAAGGATGGCATGTCGAAGGACTCGATGTCCAAGGATGGCATGTCCAAGGATTCGATGTCCAAGGACGGCATGTCGAAAGGCGGCATGTCCAAGGATGGCATGAAGCAATAGCGCCCACCCGGCCCGCCCCTGATCCGGAGCATGTCATGAAACTAGACCGCAGGCATTTCCTGGGCCTGGGCAGCGCGGCGGCCATCGCCGCCGGCCTGGCCCCGGTCCTGCCGGCGCGCGGCGGCCCGGCCGCCGCCGCCCAGGCCTTCCCCTACACGCTAAGCGACGCGCAATGGCGCGAACGGCTCACGCGCGAACAATACGAAGTGCTGCGCCGCGAAGGCACCGAGCGTCCCTACTCCAGCCCGCTGGACAAGGAGTATCGCAAGGGCGCCTACGCCTGCGCCGGCTGCGCCCATCCGCTGTTCTCTTCTTCCACCAAGTTCGACAGCGGCACCGGCTGGCCCAGCTTCTGGCAGCCGCTGGACGGCGCCGTGGGCGAAACCAAGGACCGCAGCTTCGGCATGACGCGCGTCGCCGTGCATTGCGCCAATTGCGGCGGCCATCTGGGCCACGTCTTCGACGACGGCCCGCGCCCGACAGGTCTACGCTACTGCATGAATGGCGTGGCCCTGGCGTTCACCCCGCAGGCCTAAATCCCGGCCGCCCCATCCATCAGGAGACACCATGTCCGCCACCCACCTGCCCCGCAAACTCTGCGCCGCGCTGGCCGCCGCCTGCGGCCTGCTGGGCGCCGCCCCGGCCAGCGCCGCGGAAACCGCCTTCATCATTCCGCCCCCGGCCATGGACCAGCCCGCCGCCGCCGCACCGCAAAAAGCCGTCATCGCCGGCGGCTGCTTCTGGGGCGTGCAAGCCGTGTTCCAGCACGTCAAGGGGGTCAGCTCCGCCGTCTCCGGCTACGCCGGCGGCCAGGCGTCCACCGCCAATTACGACACCGTCAGCGGCGGACGCAGCGGCCACGCCGAAGCGGTCGAGATCACCTACGACCCCGCCCAGGTCAGCTACGGCCAGCTGCTGCAGATCTATTTCTCGGTGGCCCACGATCCCACCCAGCTCAACCGCCAGGGTCCGGACAGCGGTACCCAATACCGTTCAACGGTCTTTCCTGCGGACGACGGCCAGCGCAAAGTGGCCGAAGCCTACATCGCGCAGCTGAATAAGACAGGTGTGTACCCCAAGGCGCTTGCCACGACGATAGAACCGCTGAAAGCCTTCTATCCTGCCGAGGACTACCACCAGGACTATCTCGTGCGCCATCCGTACAGCATGTACATCATGGTCAACGACGTGCCCAAGGTCGAAAACCTGGCCAAGACGTTTCCGCAGCAGTATCGGGACAAGCCTGTGCTGGTGAACTGAAGACGATAAATGGAGCCGGCCGCGCTGAATAAAGTCGGCCGCGCTCTAAACCCTTGCGTAGCAACGAAGGCTCGCTTACGGAGCATTTATCTCCTTCTTTTCCGCTTTCTCCTTTTTTTCTCCATCGTAATGGGACTTGATGGCGAGAAACATGCCCGTGCCCAACACCAGAAGCTTGAACGTACCGAAGACTACAGGGACCCAAAAATTCATCATTTCCTCAAAACGCTGCTTCAGCAGCTTCATTTACGACTCGCGGGCCAGGCAACGACAAACGACCTCAGCGCCGCCGAGCGCTATCAGCAGGTACCGCAAATAGGAACCGGAGATTTTTCCCCATGCCTTCCTCTGACGCTTGCTTAAAAATGGCAACGCAAAAAGAGGTTGGAAATGGGCAGAGCGAGCGCCATACGCCCTGCAAACAATCGGAGTTTACCGTCGAACTTCATGCAATTTGCTGCACCGGAAACTGCTACGTATCCGCGACCGTATCAGTTCGGCCACGGCGGCTCATGCCTGTCCCGTACATCGCCATGCGCAGTAGCGGCATGTAGTTTTCCCAGCAGATCACGGCACCCAATTTTCCGCGGGGTGTATCGAACACGGGCATGGTGGAGCCGTCGCCATAGCCCCAGATCAACCGTTCCACGACGGTCGGCATCAATTTGCGTTGCTTGCTGCGCCAGCCGAGCCCAGCACCAGCGCATGCGGTTCGATGCCTTCGGGGTGTCATGCCTGCCCGCGGCCTGAACTGGCCAAGGGCGCCCGCTATGCCTGAACCGCCCGTCTTGGACCGGCAGTACACTCGGCAGCAGACAGCCACCTGCACACAGGCCCACCCAGCACAACCGCGTACCCACATGTTCCAACTACGACAGCTGAAGATCTTCGTCGCGGCGATGGAAACGTTGAGCTTCACGAAAGCCGCCAAACAGGTGCATCTGTCGCAACCCAGCGTTACGGAACAGATACGGGCGCTGGAAGAGAGCGTCGGCCAGGCGCTCTTCATCCGCCAGAACAATCGCCTGCAACCCACCCCGGCCGCAGAGAGACTGGCCATTCGAGCACGCGAATTGCTTGCCCGGGCCGATGACGCCTTCCGGGAAGTTCGCGACAACGTCGACGATTCAGGAGGCACGATCCGGGTCGCCGCGCCGCAGACCTTGTGCACCAGTGTGCTGGTTCCGCAACTGTTGCGCTTTGCCGGCATGCACCCCGGAACGCAGGTTGCAGTTCAAGAAAGAAACTCCCTGGCGACGGCTCAGGCGGTGCTCGATGGGACGGCCGACCTCGGTCTGGTGCACGGATGGCCGGCAAGCGACGCCAAGCTCCGGGCGCAAGCCATTGCGCGGGACATGCCGGTGGTCGTAATGCCCCCTGGGCATCCGCTATCCGAGGCTGTAGACATCAAGGCCGACGCGCTTGCCGCATTCCCGCTGGTCGTCACGATGGACGGCTGCCGATACCGGGAATACCTGGAGGCCGTGTTGCAGGAAGCCCCGGTGCAGCCGCGTATCCGCGGTGTCGCCGACAGCGTACCGGCCTTGATACAGATGGTGTCCGCGGGCCTCGGGGTATCGATCCTGCCGCGGATGGCCATGGATCCCGCAGCGACAACGGCTTGCGTCCGGTGGCGGCCGTTGTCGACCGCGGGAGCAGGTCTTCCCATCTGCCTGCTTACCTTGCACCGGACGCCTACGCGCCAGGTGGCCGCCTTCATCGAGATGATCCGCCTCGCGGCGACTGGCTCAGACCAGCCGATGGCCGCCATCGACATGAAGCACGGTGCCGGTGGTGTAGCCATTGCCGATCAGGAAGCCGATGGCATCGGCGATATCGCTGCCGGCGCCGACCCGGCCCACCGGTAGCCGCTCGGCCATCGATGCCAAAAGCGGTCCGCTGTCGGCGCCGGCTACGTCATTCCAGATGGGCGTATCCACCCAGCCCGGCGATACGGCATTGATCCGCAGCGGCGCAAGCTCGACCGCCATGGCGCGCACGACACCCTCCAACGCGGCATTGATCGCCGCCACGGCGATGCCCTTCGGCCGGGGCCGGTAGGCGGCAATGCCCGACGTCAGGGTGATGGAACCGTGCGCCGGCATGCGCGGGGCGCCATGTTTGGCCAGCAGGATGGGCGCGACGACCTTGGAGCGGATGGCTCGGTCCAGCGCGTCCAGCGAGAGTTGCGGCAGTAGCTCGTAGGCGCCGCGTATGTCGGCAGCCGTGCAGACCAGATGATCCACCGGGCCTGATTCTTCAAACAGCCGCTGCACTTGCGCTTCACTCGTCACATCCGCCTGGTGCAGGCGAGGCGCGCCAAACGCGCGCAACTGCTCGCGCGCCGCGTCGAGCTTGTCGCGGGACCTGCCCACGATCAGTACCTCGCAGTGCATGCCCAGCAATCGCTCGCTGACGGCCAACCCCATGCCCGAGCTACCGCCGACCACCACCACCCGTTGTCCTGCAAGACCATTGTCCATGCTCATTTCCTTGAAACACGTGTTTGGAGCAGGCGATGGTGGCGCTACGAAGTGCCGGGCGCCAGCAGGAATGTCCGATCGGGGTATCGGCTTGCCCGATGCGGGCGTGTCCAGGTTCCGGCGCTTTGCGTGAATGACGAAAACGGAAAAGCAATGCTGCATCCTGCGCCATCGGCCGCGGCGCGACGCTGGGCGGTATCATGCTGGCCAAGACCGGCGTTGCCGGCACCCAATTGTCGGCAGGCGGAATTGCCGCCATCGCGATGGCGTTCGCGCTGCGGCAACGGTTTCCGGCAACAGCCGGAAGCTGCGATGCCCGCCAATCGCGGGCCTGCCGGCAAACGAGTCCAGGAGAAGTACAGCAGTGAACGATACCCACATACCGGAAACGGAAACCCCCGAAGACCGCAAAGAACAGCTGCCCACGCTGTGGCGCGACGATGGCTGGACCGCCAGGATCATCAAGAACGAGGAAGACGACGGCTGGGCCGTGGAAATGACCATGGACGGCGAGGCCGAGCCGGCCCTGGTCGGTCCATGGACCATGGGCCGCGACAAGAAAAACCCCAAGCCGCTCGACTCCCCGGCCTTCATCACCCTGGTCAAGACCGCCCGGGAAGTCCTGCGCCGCCACGAGCAGCAATTGCACGCGACGCTACACAAAAGCGTGAAGATCGACGCCGCCGCCGGCCGCCTGACCGTCAAGCTGGATATCGTTCCCGACGAAGACGAGCCGTATGCCGTATTGAGCGCCTACGATGAATCCGGCGAACAACTGGCCCAGACCCATGTCGCGCCGACCTACAAGCTGAGCGTGCAGCGCGCCTCGGAATGGGCCAGCGGCGGCTTCGGCAAGCACGGCTGACCTGAAACCCCGGCCTCGGCCGCGCCTTAGCGCCGCGCGCGGACCTGCCCCGGCGGCACGCCGAAGCGGCGCCGGAATGCGGTGGCGAAGTTGGCTGCGCTGCCGTAGCCGGCGATGCAAGCCGCTTGCGCGACGCTGATGCCATCGCGCTCCAGCGCCAACCGCGCGCGCGACAGCCTGCCCTCGCGCAGGTATTGCGCCACCGTGGTGCCCCACATGGCGCGAAAGTGCCGCTGCAGCGTGTTCACGCTGACGCACGCCCGCGCGGCAATTTCCGCCAGCGGCAAGGCATCGGCGCCGCCCTGGTCTATCCATTCCCGCAACGCGGCCATGCGGCGGCGGTCGCGCGGGCTGAGCGGCGCGGCCTCCTCGGCGGCCGTGCCGTGCGCATGCGCCAGCGCCTCGACCACGATGTCGAGCGCGCGCGACTTCTGGTACAGGCGCCACAAAGGCGGCGGCAGCACGGGCGGACGCAACATCTGCTGCGCGGCGGCCACGGCCTGGTCCGATGCCTTCCAGGTCTGCAACGCCAGATGGCGCTGCGCGAACGCGCGCAGCGCCAGTCCCTCTTCGCCGGGAAGATGCCGATCCAGCCATTGCGGCTGCAAGGTCAGCATCACCGTGCGCTCGATATGGCCACGGCATGACTCGCGCAGGAAGGCGTCCGGCCGCAGCGCGGAAAGCATCACCCCTTGCACGCTACCATCGGCGCCGGGCCCCAGGGTGAGCCTGTGTTCCCCCAGCGTCACGTTCACGCGGCCGCCGACCACCAGGGCCAGGTGCAGGCCTGGCCGCACCGCCGCCCGCATGCGCGCGCCTTGCAGATCGCGCGCGTCCAGCCGCCACAACACCATGCCCGGGTCCAGTTCGGCCAGGTCAGACCAGCCTTCCATGACGGTCTGCGCGCGCGCAGGGACCACAGGCGCCATCCCGTAATGGACGACCCGATGTGCTGATTCCGCAACGGCTACGCGCCGAAGCTCGTCCATGCCGGATTCCGGAGGATTGGCGATGCCGCAAAGCATTGTGGTGCCGGCGCAAAACCCGGCGTGCACTCCTGCTGACATAATTCTGAACGCTTCAAATAGAAATCGTTCTCAATTAAATCATGCACATCCGGCTTTGGGTTGAGCATCTGCGGCGGGCGTTGTGAAAACCCCACCCTGCCCGCCCGGTCCGCATGCTGCGTTGCCTGTGGAGTAGAACTTCGTGCTGTCCCTGTCCAACCAACGCCTGAACTACGCCGCAGCGGCGCTGTTCTGCGCGCTTCATACCGCCGGCGCCACCGCGCAGACGACCTCGACGCAGGATGATCACATCCAGCAGTTCCCCACCGTGCAGGTGCTCGGCACCGCCGAAGAGGAAGTGAAGGAAGCGCTGGGCGTCTCGGTGATCACGGCCGAGGAAATCGCCCGCCGTCCTCCCACCAACGACCTGTCCGACATCATCCGGCGCGAACCTGGGGTCAACCTGACCGGCAACAGCGCCAGCGGCTCACGCGGCAATAGCCGGCAGGTCGACATCCGCGGCATGGGGCCGGAAAACACCTTGATCTTGATCGACGGCAAGCCCGCCACCTCCCGCAACGCCATCCGCTATGGCTGGAGCGGAGACCGCGACACCCGCGGCGACACCAACTGGGTGCCCGCCGAGGAAGTCGAGCGCATCGAAGTATTGCGCGGCCCCGCCGCCGCGCGCTATGGCTCGGGCGCGATGGGCGGGGTGGTGAACATCATCACCAAGCGGCCCACGGACAAGCTCAGCGGTTCGCTGACCTACTATCTGAACCAGCCCGAGAACAGCGACGAAGGCAATACCAACCGGGTCGGCATTCGCCTGAGCGGCCCCATCAGCGACACCCTCAGCTTCCGGCTCTATGGCAACTACAACAAGACCAACCCCGACGCCCGCAACATCAACGCCGGCCGCTCGCTGCTCAACGGCGACGGCCAGGCGGAATCGGCCGGCCGCGAAGGCGTGATCAACCAGGACCTGAATACGGTCTTCTCCTGGCGTCCCGACAACCGCAACACGCTGGACCTGGAAGCCGCCTTCAGCCGCCAGGGCAACCTCTATGCCGGCGACACGATGCTGAACTCCACCACCAAGTTCACCGACAGCCTGTACGGCAAAGAAACCAACGTGCTCTACCGCGAGAGCCTGAGCCTGACGCATCGCGGCACCTGGGACTGGGGTACCTCGCGCGCCTCGATGGGCTATGACTACACCCGCAACGCGCGCCAGAACGAAGGCCTGGCCGGCAGCGGCGAAGGCAGCCCGATGGACCTGGGCTGGTCCACCTCGCGCTTGAAGAACCTGCGCGCGGCGGGCGAGGTCAACGTCCCGTTCAAGCTCGGCTTCGAGCAGGTCGCGACGGTAGGCGTGGAATGGCTGCGCGAATCCCTGGACGATCCCGCCAGCCTGCGCCAGACCTACACGGGCGGCGTCATCGGCGGCGTGGCGCCTGGCAACCGCGATCCCAAGACCACGCAGAACAGCTACGCGCTGTTCGTCGAGGACAATATCGAGGCCGGGGAACGCACCACCCTGACGCCGGGCGTACGCCTGGACCACAACGAGAAGTTCGGCAACAACTGGAGCCCCAGCCTGAATGCCGCCTACAAGGTCACAGAGGCCTTCAGGCTCAAGGGCGGCATCGCGCGGGCGTACAAGGCGCCGAACCTGTACCAGTCGAATCCGAACTACCTGATGTACAGCCGCGGCTTCGGCTGCCTGGCCTCGCAGGCCAATCAGAACGGCTGCTACCTGGTGGGCAATGAAAACCTGTCGCCCGAAACCAGCGTCAACAAGGAAATCGGCTTCGAGTACGACCCCGGCAGCTGGCGCATGAGCGCGGCCTACTTCCGCAACGACTACAAGAACAAGATCGTGGCCGGCACGGACATCGCCTATCGCCTGGCCAACGGCGCGCGCGTGCTGCAATGGAGCAACTCGGGCAAGGCCGTGGTCGAGGGGCTGGAAGGCAATCTCTTCATTCCGCTGGCGCCCAGCCTGGACTGGAACACCAACTTCACCTACATGATCCAGAGCGAAAGCAAGGACAATGGCCAGCCGCTGAGCATCATCCCGAAGTACACGATCAATTCCACGCTGGATTGGTTCGCCACGGAAAAGCTGTCGTTCCAGGCCAACCTGACCTACTACGGCAAGCAGGAAGCCCCGACGTTGAACCCGCGCCGCGGCGAAACCATCACGGGCCAGGGGTTGCAAAGCGTCAGCCCCTACGCCCTGGTCGGGTTGAGCACGGGCTACGAGCTCAACAAGAACCTGCGCTTGCGCGTCGGCGTCAGCAACCTGCTGGACAAGAAGCTCTACCGCGAAGGCAACGCGGGCGAAGCGGGCGCCGCCACCTATAACGAACCGGGCCGCGCCTACTACGCGACGGTCACCGCGTCGTTCTAAGGCGGGCAAGCCAGCCGCGCGGCCCGGTGGACAGGGCGCGCGGGGCTCGCCTGCGGCCTCAATGGCCGGTCGAATCCCCTTCCCGGCTGGCTTCGAAAAGGAACCAGGTGCGCCGTTCGGTCTCGTCGATCCAGTTCTCGATCAGGCTGGAGCTGGCGATGTCGCGGTGCTCGTCGGTGATGTTGTGCGCTTCGCGCAGCGCCGCGGCCAGGACCTTGTTGTCCTCGCGCAGCTCGGCCAGCATATCCAGCGGCTGCACGTAGTCCGCGTCGTTATCCGAGATGCGCTGCGAACGCGCAATGTGGCCAATGGAACGCAGCGTCGTGCCGCCGATCTTGCGGATGCGTTCGGCGATGGGATCCGTCATGGCGAACAGCTGGTCGCCCTGCTCGTCCAGCAGCAGGTGGTAGTCGCGGAAATGGGGGCCGCTGACGTGCCAATGAAAGTTCTTGGTCTTGAGATACAGTGCGAACACGTCGGCGAGTATCTGGTTCAGCGCGGCGGAAATATCCCTGGTGGCCGCCGACGCCAGGTCGGTCGGCGTCGCCAGCGGGCGCTTGCGCCGCTCTTTCAGGGCTTTGGTGGTCTTCTCATCCAGTTTCTTGGCCATGGGTCGCAACTCCTAGGAATGATGGTGAAAACACACGCGCGGCGCGAGGCTTGCTTGCGCCGCGACTTCGCTAGCGTAAATCCGCACGCGTTCTTTTGCCAATGTCCGGGATCAAGGCGCCCTCCCTTCTGAAATCCGGTCCGGCTAGGAGTATGCTACGGCGCGTCAATTCAGCCGGATCCCTCCATCGCTATGCGCGGCAACCCCGACCCCAGGCAAGGCGCCATCGCCCTGCACGGGTTTTACTTCCTGTATTACGGCCTGCAGGGAGTCAGCATCCCCTTTCTGCCCCTGTGGTTCGCCAGCCGCGGACTGGATCCCGCCGTCATCGGCCTGATCGTCGCCACGTCCTTCCTGCCCAAGATCCTGTCCACGCCCGTGGTCGCCCACGTCGCCGACCAGACAGGCCGCGCCCATGCGCTGATTGCGGCGGCGCTGGCGGCGTCGCTGGCGCTGTTCGTCTGCTATCCGTTCAGCAGCGCGCCCGGCTTGCTGTTGGCCATCACGCTGCTGCTCAATGCCGTGTTCCCGGCGGTGCTGCCGCTGATGGACCGCATGGCCATCGCCAGCGGCCGGGGCCAGGGGAGTTCCTACACCGTCATGCGCGCCTGCGGCTCGCTGGGTTTTGCCGTGGTCACCCTGGCGGGCGGCTACCTGATCAAGACGTTCGACGCCGACTGGGTGATGTGGCTGTCCATCGTCCTCATCATCGCCTGCCTGGCCTGCGTGCGGCTGCTGCCTCGGGCGGCGCGCCCCGCTGCGGGCGAAGCGCCCGCGCCGGCGGTCCGCCTGCCCATGCTCGAAGTCCTGGGCGACCGCCCGCTGCTGATGTGCATCGCTGCGGCCTCGCTGGTCCAGGCCAGCAACGGCTTCCTCTATTCCTATTCCACGCTGTACTGGACCGCCAGCGGCCTGTCGACCGCGTTGATTTCCATGCTGTGGGTGGTAGGCGTTGCCAGCGAGGTCCTGTTCTTTTTCCTGGCGCCCCGCATCCTGGCCCGCACGGGCGCGCAATGGCTGATCCTGGCGTCCGCCGTCATGACCGCGATCCGCTGGGCCGGTCTGTCCGCCACCACCGATCCGGCGCTGATCGCGGGCCTGCAACTGCTGCAGTGCTTCACGCTGGCGGGCAATAACGCAGCGATCATGTGGTACATCACGCGCCACGTGCCCGCCGCCATCAAGACGTCGGCCATCGCGCTCTACGCGCTGCTGTCGGGAGGGGTCTTCATGTTCGCCAGCATCCAGCTGGGCGGCGCGTTGTACCGCAGCTATGCGCCAGGGGGATTTCTGGTGATGTCGCTGTGCGCGATCGGGGCGGTGCCTTTGGTGGTCTACGCCGAAAGGGTACGCAGAAAGTCGGTATAACCCGTCGCCGCCTGCGCCCAACGAAAAAAAAGGCCTCGCAAGCGAGGCCTTTCCTGTCAGCAGCAACCGATCCGCTTCTTCCCGCCATAACGCGCGTCCTGGCGCTCGCGGAAGAATGCTTCGTAAGTCATCGGCTCCTGGTCAGGGTGCGTGCGCCGCATGTGCGCCACATACGTTTCGTAGTCCGGCACGCCGACCATCAGCCGGAGCGTCTGCCCCAGGTAGCGGCCGGCGGCGCCGGCCGCGGAACTCATGTTGGTGAACAGCATGCGTCGTCTCCCTGTTGCGCTCAGTCCGCGCCGGCGGCGGCCGGCAGCGTTTCGTACGGCATTTCGCGGGCGGTGGGCTTGTTCTCGTTGCGCGCGCGCTGCACCGAGCGCAGGCCGAACACCACGATGCTCACCACCACGAAGATGAAGATCGCGCACAGGCCGGCGTTGATGTAGTCGTTGAAGACCACGCGCGACATTTCGCCCAGGGACTTGGCCGGAGCCAGGACCTTGCCTTCGGCGATGGCCGCGTTGTACTTGTCGGCATGGGCCAGGAAGCTCACGCGCGGGTCGGCGTGGAACAGCTTCTGCCAGCCGGCGGTCAGCGTGCATGCCAGCAGCCACAGGGTCGGCAGCACCGTGACCCAGGCGTAGCGGTCACGCTTCATCTTGAACAGCACCACGGTGCCCAGCGTCAGCGCAATCGCGGCCAGCATCTGGTTGGCGATGCCGAACAGCGGCCACAGCGTGTTGATGCCGCCCAGCGGATCGACCACGCCCTGATACAGGAAGTAGCCCCAGGCCGCCACGCACAGGCCGGTGGCAATCAGGTTGGCAGGCAGCGAGTCAGTGCGCTTGAGCGACGGGGCGAAGGTGCCCAGCAGGTCTTGCAGCATGAAACGGCCCGCACGGGTACCGGCGTCGACAGCGGTCAGGATGAAGAGCGCTTCGAACAGGATGGCGAAGTGGTACCAGAAGGCCATCATGCCCGGGCCGCCGATGGCCTGGTGCAGGATGTGCGCCATGCCCACGGCCAGCGTCGGAGCGCCGCCGGCGCGCGAGATGATGGTGCTTTCGCCCACGTCCTTGGCGGTCTGGATCAGGTCCGCGGGCGTCACCACGAAGCCCCAGCTGGAGACCACCTGGGCCACCTGGTCGGGCGTGGTGCCGATCACGGCCGCCGGGCTGTTCATGGCGTAGTAGATGCCCGGCTCGATCACGCAAGCCGCCACCAGCGCCATGATGGCCACGAAGGATTCCATCAGCATGCCGCCGTAACCGATGTAGCGGGCCTGGGTTTCGTTCTCGATCAGCTTGGGCGTGGTGCCCGAGGAGATCAGGGCGTGGAAGCCCGACACCGCGCCGCAGGCGATGGTGATGAAGAGGAACGGGAACAGGTTGCCCGACCACACCGGACCGGTGCCGTCGACGAACTGGGTCAGCGCGGGCATCTTCAGCTCGGGCGCGACCACGACGATGCCGATGGCCAGGCCGACGATGGTGCCGATCTTCAGGAAGGTCGACAGGTAGTCGCGCGGGGCCAGCAGCAGCCACACCGGCAGCACCGAAGCGATGAAGCCGTAGATGATCAGGATCCAGGTCAGGCCCTTGCCGTCGAAGTCGAACATGGGGCCGATCACCGGGTGCGCGGCCACGTCCTGGCCGAAGGTGATGGCGGCCATCAGGCCGACGAAGCCGATAATGGACACTTCGCCGATCTTGCCCGGGCGGATGTAGCGCAGGTACACGCCCATGAACAGCGCAATGGGAATGGTCGCGGCCACCGTGAAGGTGCCCCAGGGCGAATGCGTCAGCGCCTTGACCACGATCAGCGCCAGCACGGCCAGGATGATGACCATGATCATGAAGGCGCCGAACAGCGCGATCACGCCCGGGATCTTGCCCAGCTCGGACTTGACCAGGTCACCCAGCGAACGGCCGTCGCGGCGGGTCGAGATGAAGAGGATCGTGAAGTCCTGCACGGCGCCGGCGAACACCACGCCGGCCAGGATCCACAGCATGCCCGGCAGATAGCCCATCTGCGCGGCCAGCACCGGGCCCACCAGGGGGCCAGCGCCAGCGATGGCGGCGAAGTGGTGGCCGAACAGCACGTGCTTGTTGGTGGGCACGTAGTCCAGGCCGTCGTTGTGCTTCCAGGCCGGCGTCATGCGCGTCGGATCCAGCTGGAACACGTTCTTGGCGATGAAGCGGCTGTAATAACGGTATGCGATCAGATACACGCATACGGCGGCGATCACCACCCATAGCGCATTGATGGTCTCCCCTCTGGCCAGCGCCACGGTGCCCAGCGCGAACGCGCCCAGTACCGCAACCGCCAGCCAGACCAGGTGCTGACCCAGTCCCTTACTGCTGGTTTGCATAAGTGCTCCTCTAGCCTCCCGCCATGCTTTTGGCGTGAAACGCTTTTATCGTCCCGCGGAAGGCAGACTCATTGTTGTGGGGTGGCGGACGCGCGCGCGTCCACGCAGCGCCGTGTCGACGCGGACGCTAGTATTTCGTTTTGACTACGCAGCAACAAGCGCGAAACTACGCAATTCCACTACGTGTTACTACGCAATGCGCCGCAGCATGATTTGGCGAAAACCGTAAAATCACGACTGAAATTTCCCGATCCTGACTGCGGCAAGCAAAATGCTGCGTCGCAATATTCGCGTTCGCGCTGATACAAATCCTTCATGAAGCTGCGCCTGAAAATCCTGCTGCTCGCCGCGGTGCCCTTGCTGGTGGCCGTCGCCGCCATCACGGTGGCCGTCTACGTGCAGGGCCTGCAGCTGGCGCAGCGCGAAAAGCAGGTCGTGGAAAACGCCTGGCTGGCCAGCAAGGAAGGCGAGCTGCGCCACTACGTCAACCTGGCCTACAGCGCCATCGCCCCCCTGCAGGCGGCGGCCGACGATGACGCCACCCGCCAGCGCGCGCTGGACCTGCTGGCGCAGATGGAATTCGGCCACGACGGCTACTTTTTCGTCTACGACCTGAAGGGCAGGAACCTGATGCACCCGCGCCAGCCGGAGCTGGTTGGGCAGGACCTTTGGGAACTGCGCGACACCAAGGGCCAGCCCGTCATCCAGAATCTGCTGACCGCCGCCCGGCGCGGCGGCCAGGACGGCGAAGCGGTGCACTACCTTTGGGAAAAGCCGTCCACCCACCAGACCGAGGAAAAGCTGGGCTACGTGGTGGTGCTGGAGCGCTGGGGCTGGATGCTGGGCACCGGCATCTACCTGGACGACGTGCAGCAGGCGCTGGAGCGCATCGACGCCGCCGCCCAGGCCAATATCCGCAGCATGTTCGCCTGGGTGGCCGGGATTGCCGCCGTGTCCATCCTGGGCGTGGCGGCCTGCGGCCTGGCCTTGAACATCAGCGACCACCGCCAGTCCGACGCCAAGCTGCGGCTGATGGCGCGCCAGCTGGTGCGTTCGCAGGAAGACGAGCGCGCACGGCTCTCGCGCGAGCTGCATGACGGCATCAGCCAGGTGCTGGTGTCGATCAAGCTGTCGCTGGAAGCGGCGCGGGAACGGCTGCGGCAGACGCTGCCGGACGAGCCACGCGTCCTCGCTCATATCGACACCCCCTTGGGCGGCGCGCTGGACCGATTGAATACCGCCGTGGGCGAAGTCCGCCGCATTTCGCACAACCTGCGGCCGACGCTGCTGGACGACCTGGGCCTGCCGGCCGCACTCGAACATCTGGGCCGGGAATTCGCCATTCCCAGCCAGGATGGCGCCCCGCCTCTGGCCGTGCGCCTGCACACCGCCGGGCAGCCGGTGAAGCTGCCCGAGGCCTATGCCACCGCCCTGTTCCGGGTCACCCAGGAAGCCCTGACCAACGTCATCCGCCATGCCGGCGCCACCCGCGCCGACATGACGCTGGCTTATTCGCCACGCGACCTGCGCCTGACCATCGCCGACGACGGCCGCGGCTTCGACTATGCCGAGGTGCAGCAGGATCCGCGCCGCGGCATCGGCCTGCGCAATATGCGCGAACGCATGAACGCGCTGTCCGGCACGCTGACTTTCCGCTCCACTTCCCACGGCACGGTGCTGCAGGCCTGGCTGCCGCTGCCCGCCGCCCCTCTCCCCGCGAGTTCCGACGCATGAACCACAAGCCCGACGCCATCCGGCTGCTGCTGATCGACGACCACCCGCTGGTGCGGGACGGGCTGCGGCTGCGCCTGGAAACCGTGCCGCAACTGCGGGTCGTGGGCGAAGCCGGCAACGCCGCCGCCGCCCAGGCCTTCCTGGCCGCCTGCCTGGCCGAGGACCCGCAAGGAGGCACCTTGCCGCACCTGGCGCTGATGGACCTGAACATGCCCGGCGTGGGCGGGCTGGAACTGACCGCCCTGCTGCACGAGCGCTACCCGCAGATCGCGGTGCTGGTGCTGTCCATGCACGACAACCCCGAATACATGGTGCAGGCGGTCAAGGCCGGCGCGCGCGGCTATCTGCTGAAGGACGAACCGGCGCATGAGATCGTCACCGCCATCGACGCGGTCATGGCAGGCCGCAGCTATTTCAGCGCTGCGGTCGCGGTGCGCCTGTCGCAGGCCACGGCGCCGGCCACCATGCTGACGCAGCGCGAACGCGACGTGCTGCGCCACATCGCCAGCGGCGAGGCCAACAAGCAGATCGCGCAGGCGCTGGGATTGTCGGTGCGCACGGTGGAGACCCATCGCCTGAACATCAAGCGCAAGCTGGGCATAGACGGCCAGGCCGAGCTGATCAAGTACGCGGTCGAGAACCGAGGGATGTAGCCCCCACGCCGCGCACGCTACGCGTGCTTGCTGCCCCCCGAGGGGGCTGTTTCCCCTTGGGGCGGCCCGGCGGGGAAACCCTTCTTGTGGCCTGAGGTAGACTTGCAGCACTACGCTACACAGTAAAGCGCCGCAACCAGCGCCGCCCCCAGGAGTCCCCGATGTCATTGGAAAAGAACTACACCGCCATTCTTCAAGAACTAGGGGAAGATCCGTCCCGCGAAGGGCTGGCCGATACGCCCGCCCGCGCCGCCAAGGCCATGCGCCACCTGTGCCGCGGCTACGGCCAGAACCTGGACGAAATCGTCAACGGCGCGCTGTTCACCTCCGACACGCGCGAGATCGTGCTGGTCAAGAACATCGAGCTGTACTCGCTCTGCGAACACCACATGCTGCCCTTCATCGGCAAGGCGCACGTGGCCTACCTGCCCAACGGCAAGGTGCTGGGTCTGTCCAAGGTCGCCCGCATCGTCGAAATGTACGCGCGCCGCCTGCAGATCCAGGAAAACCTCAGCCGCCAGGTGGCCGAAGCCGTGCAGTCGGTGACCGGCGCCGCCGGCGTGGCCGTGGTGATCGAGGCCCAGCACATGTGCATGATGATGCGCGGCGTGGAAAAGCAGAACTCGTCCATGGTCACCTCGGTCATGCTGGGCGAATTCCACGACAATCCGTCGACCCGGGCCGAGTTCCTGAGCCTCATCCGCTAGGCCGATCCCCCTCTCCCCCTTTTGGCGCATATCGCGGGCCGCCTCGCCGGCCGCACCCCGCCGCGCCGGCCGCGCCAGGACTGGCGTTGCCGGCGCGGCGGGCGGGCCCGGGCCTTTTTGGCTCCTACTGATTAGGGCATCTGGCCCTAGCGTTCTGGCTCCATCCGGGCAAACTGGCTCCAGCATGCCGGTCGCGCCGGAGCGCGGCCGTTCCCTCCCGGAGATCTCCATGAACGCGATATTCCGCCTCATCCGCCGCTGCACCCTGGCCGGCCTGGCCGCCGCGCTGTTGGCCGCTCCCGCCTATGCCCAGACCAAGCTGGTGGTCGGCTACCAGTTGATCGTGGGGCCATTCCTGACGGCCATCGCCGACGGCAGTTTCGACAAGGCCTTGAAGGACGCCGGCTACCAGGTGGACTGGCGCCAGTTCACCTCCGGCGGCGACATCTCCACCGCGCTGGCCTCCGGCAATGTGCCGGTCGGTGTGCTGGGCTCCACCGGCATCACCGCGGCCGCCACCCGCGGCGTCGACATGGAGCTGTTCTGGATCCTGGACAACATCGGCAAATCCGAGGCGCTGGTGGCGCGCAACGGTTCCGGCATCAACAGCACGGCGGACCTGAAGGGCAAGCGCGTCGCCACGCCCTTCGTGTCCACCTCGCACTTCCATCTGCTGGTCGGGCTGGAACAGGTCTGGAAGATCAATCCGCGCGACGTGCGCATCCTGAACATGCAGCCGCCGCAGATCGTGGCCGCCTGGCAGCGCGGCGACATCGACGCGGCCTACGTCTGGCCGCCCGCCCTGACCGAGATCGCCAAGAGCGGCAAGATCATTGCCGACTCGGAACAGATCGGCAAAGCCAGCGTGCCAACCTTCGACGGCATCGTGGTCGATCGCGCCTGGGCCGCCAAGAATCCGAAGTTCATGGCCGCCTTCACCAGCGTTTTGGCCAAGTCCTATGCGGACTACCGCGCCAACAGCGCCAAGTGGACCGCCGATTCCCCGCAGGTCAAGAGCATCGTCAAGCTGATCGGCGGCAAGCCCGAGGACATGGTCGAAGCGCTCCAGCTGCTGGTCTTCCCGACCGTGCAGGAACAGGCCTCCAATGTCTGGCTGGGCGGCGGCAAGGAATCGGGCGCCGCGCGCGCCTTCGCGGCCAGCGCCCAATTCCTGAAGGACCAGAAGCAGATCGACCGCGCCCTGGCCGACTACAGCCCGCACGTCACCGACAAGTACGCCAAGGCGGCCGAGAAGTAAGGAGCGCTTGCGGCCAAGGCGGCCCGTCCGGCGCCGCCTGCCCAGCGCCACGCAGGGCTGCGCGCAGCCCGTCGCAACCAGGGGAGCCGGCATGACCATGCAGTCCTCGTCCGCCACGCATAGCCTGTGCGCGGAAAAAGTAAGCGTCACCTACCCCGGCCTGCACGAAAGCGGTCCGGTCATCGCGTTGCAGAACGTCAACCTGACCATCCAGCCTGGCGAGTTCGTCGTGGCGCTGGGCGCCTCGGGCTGCGGCAAGACCACCTTGCTCAGCCTGCTGGCCGGCTTCCTGTCGCCCACCGAGGGCGAGATCACGCTGGGCGGCCGGCCTATCGTGGGTCCCGGCGCCGACCGCGGCGTGGTGTTCCAGAAGCATGCCCTGCTGCCCTGGTTGAACGTGCTGGAGAACACCGAGTTCGGCCTGAAGCTGCAAGGCGTGGACAAGGAAACCCGCCGCGCCCGCGCGCGCCGCAATCTGGAGCTGGTGGGCCTGCAGGACTTCCACCGCCACATGATCTACCAGCTGTCCGGCGGCATGCAGCAGCGCGTGGGCATCGCGCGCGCGCTGACCTGCAACCCCGCCATGCTGCTGATGGACGAACCCATGGCGGCGCTGGACGCGCTGACGCGCGAGACCATCCAGGAGCTGCTGCTGGACATCTGGCGGCAGACCAACAAGATGTTCTTCTTCATCACGCACAGCGTCGAAGAAGCGCTGTTTCTGGGTTCGCGGCTGATCGTCATGTCGCCCCGCCCGGGCCGCATCACGCATACCTTCACGCCGGACTTCAACCGGCGCTACCTGGAGACCCGCGATGGCCGCAGCATCAAATCCAGTCCCGACTTCATCGCCATGCGCGAACAAGTCCTCGGCATCATCTATGGCGACGAGCGAGCCTCCTCCCCCCAAGGCTTCCATGGCTAGCAGCCGCCCGGGACACAAGCCCGCCGCGCCGGGCAAGGTCTACGGCGCGCCGGGCGCGGGCTACAGCGGCCACATCAGCCTGATCACCAGCCTGGCGCTCATCGGGCTATGGTTCCTGGTGACCAGCGCCGGCTGGGTGCGGCCATTGTTCCTGCCCTCGCCCCTGGCGGTGTACGACAAGTTCGTCTCGGCCATGACCGACGGCGTGGCCAACTCCACGCTGACCGAACATGCGCTGGCCAGCCTGTCGCGGGTGTTCGGGGCCTTCTTCCTGGCCTGCGTGACCGCCATTCCCGTCGGCATCCTGATGGGCGTGAACCGCTACGCGCGCGGCATCTTCGATCCGCCCATCGAGTTCTACCGCCCGCTGCCGCCGCTGGCCTATCTGCCGCTCATCATCATCTGGTTCGGCATCGGCGAATTCCCCAAGGTCCTGCTGATCTACCTGGCGATCTTCGCGCCCATGGCAATCGCGGCGCGCGCCGGCGTGCGCTCGGTGTCGATCGAACAGATCCACGCGGCCTACGCCATGGGCGGCACGCCTGCGCAGGTGGTCTGGCACGTGATCCTGAAGGCCGCCATGCCGGAGATCTTCACGGGCATGCGCATCGGCATCGGCGTGGGCTGGACCACGCTGGTGGCCGCCGAAATGGTGGCCGCCGACCGCGGCCTGGGCTTCATGGTGCTGAACGCCGCCCAGTTCCTGGCCAGCGACACCGTAATCATGGGCATCATCGTGATCGGCGTGTTCGCCTTCGCCTTCGACCTGCTGGTCCGTTATCTGGAGAAGTTCGCCATTCCATGGAAGGGACGGGTCTGAAACGCGCCCGGGCAATCCCTCATTTCGTCCCCCATCCGGCTCCTCTATCCTCAAGAGCGGCGCCTGCGCAGCGGCTACCGGCTGCGCGGCCTAGACAAGGAGCCGTCATGTCCAGCCAGGCCTCGATGCTCAAGCCTGTGTTGTGGGAGCGCCTGTTCGAACGCGAAAGCGCGCCCAACCTCAGCCTGCAGGGCTGCGTGCGCCAGATGCTGGTGTCCGCCATCCTCAGCGGCCACCTGCCGCCCGGCACGCCGGTGCCGTCCAGCCGGCATCTGGCCGACCAGCTGCGCATCGCGCGCAACACCGTCGTGTTCGCCTACCAGCAACTGGTGAGCGAGGGTTATCTGGTGTCGCGCGAACGCAGCGGCCACTTCGTCAGCGACACGGTCATGCGCGGCCATTCCGGTCCGGCTGCCGACGCCCCGCCCGCCGACGGCGGCGAGCCGGACGTGCGCTGGGACGAAAGGCTGCGCTTCCGCCCGTCCCGGCAACGCAACATCACCAAGCCGCGCGACTGGCAGAAGCAGCCCTATCCCTTTGTCTACGCCCAGTTCGACCAGGACCTGTTCCCCACCGCGGAATGGCGCGAATGCTGCATCAAGGCGCTGTCGGTGCTGGACATCCGCAGCTGGGCGCCGGACCTGATCACCCACGACGACCCCGCGCTGATCGAGCAGATCCGCACCCAGGTGCTGCCCCGGCGCGGCGTCTGGGCCGACGCCGAGGAAATCGTCATCACCGTGGGTGCGCAGCATGCGCTTTACCTGCTGGCCGACCTGCTGGTCAACGAGGACACGGTGGTCGGCATGGAAGATCCCGGCTACCCCGACGCCCGCAACATCTTCGCCAGCCACACGCGCAACCTGCTGCCGCTGCCGGTGGACGAACAAGGGCTATGCACCGGCACCCATCTGCTGGGCTGCGACTACCTTTTCGTCACGCCGGGCCACCAGTGCCCCACCACGGTCACGCTATCTCCGGAGCGCCGCCAGAACCTGCTGACGCTGGCGCGCCAGGCCGACAGCCTGATCATCGAGGACGACTTCGAAAGCGAAAGCCGCTGGGGCGAAGGCGCGATTCCCGCCTTGAAGAGCCTGGACCGCGACGGCCGCGTGATCTACGTGGGCAGCCTGGCCAAGTCCTTCGCGCCCGGCCTGCGCATCGGCTACATCGTGGCGCCGCGCGAACTCACCGCGGAACTGCGCGCCCTGCGCCGGCTCATGCTGCGCCACCCTTCAGCCTACATCCAGCGGGCGTTTTCGCTGTTCATTTCGCTGGGGCACCACCATTCGCTGCTGCGCAGGCAATCGCAGGCCTACCAGGAGCGCGGCACCGAACTGGCCCGCGCGCTGGCGCGGCACCTGCCCGATTTCAAGGTCATACCCATTACCGGATCCTCGTCCTGCTGGCTGCAAGGCCCGCCCTGGCTCAACGCCTGCGAGCTATCCGAGGCCGCGCTGGCCGAGGGCGTGGTGGTGGAGCCCGGCGACGTCTTCTTCATGAACGGAGCCGACGCGCCGCGCAACTTCCTGCGGGTCGGCTTCACATCGATCCGACCCGAACACATCGAGCCGGGGATTGCCCGGCTGGCCAAGGTGGTCGACCGCTACCGCGGCCGCGCCGCGGACGGCAAGCAGGCCCCGCAGGGCCCGGACTTGCATGCGCTAGAGCACTTCGTCTCTTAGGTAGTACCAGCGGTACAGCAGGCCCTGGCCCAGCCTGCGGAACGGCGCGAACATATGCCCCGGCAAGGGCGAGTCGTAGATCGGCAGGTCCCAGGCCACGCCGTCCTTGCCCATCATGCGTTGCGCCAGGCGCTTGCCCGCGTGGGCCGAGAACGCCACGCCATTGCCCCCGTAGCCGAAGGCGTAATAGACCGGCTGCGCCGGGTCGGGCTGGGTCACGCGCGGCATCATGTCGTGGCTCACGTCCACCCAGCCCCACCAGGAATAGTCCACGTCCACGCCCGCCAGCGTGGGGAACTTGCGCGCCAGCCCTTCGCGCAGCAGAGCCAGATGGCGCGGATGCTGCGCGTCGGCGCCGCGCAGCGCGCTGCGGCTGCCGATCTGCATGCGGCCGTCGGGCAGCAGGCGGTAATAGAAGCGCAGGGTTCGCGTGTCGGTGATGAACACCGTGCTTTTGAGGCCCGCTGCATCGCGTTCCGCCGGCGTCAGCACCCGCGTCACCAGCGAGTTCGACAGCACCGGCATGATGCGGTTGTCCAGCAAACGGTTGACGCCCTGCGCGGTATAGCCGCCAGTGGCGAACGCCACGCGCCGCGCGCGCACGTAGCCGTTGGGAGTCTGCAGCCGCACACCGCCATTCTCGGCGCGCCAGCCCAGCACCGGGCTGCCCGGATGGATGCGCACGCCCAGGGCCCGCGCCTGCCGCATATAGCCATAGGCGAGCTTCAACGGATGCACGCCTACGCCATCCGGCTCGTGCATCGCGCCCACCGCCTCGCGGTCGTACACGTAGCGTTCGCGCAATTCCTCCCGGCTCAACATCCGGGCGTCATAGCCGAACACCTCGCGCATCACGCGGGCTTCGTTTTCCAGGAACGCCATCTTCTTCTGGCGGTGCGCCGTGTACAGATGGCCGCCAGGTTGCGCGTCGCAATCCACCTGGGCCACCAGGCTCTTCCAATATTCGAATCCTTCGCGGATCTCGGCGTCCAGGCGCTTGGCGGTCGCCAGGCCCCAGCGCGCTATCCATTGCGAACGGTACAGGCGTCCGGACGCATTCTGTCCCTGTCCGCCGTTGCGGCTGGTGCAGCCCCACACCGCGCGATTGGCCTCGAGCACCACGGCCTTCACGCCGAAGTCGCGCGCCAGCGTCAACGCCGCCGACAGCCCGGTAAAGCCCGAGCCCACGATCACCACGTCGGCGTCGATATCGCCGTTGACGGGGCCGTCATCCTCGGGCGGTTCGCCGGCGGTCGCGACCCAGTAGGTGGGCGCGTAGTCCTGCCCGCGGCCGGGCGGGGACACCAGCGGATCGTAGGCCGGGTTGTAGGCGCTGATCGCCGTCCGGCCAGCGGGGGCCGGACCTACAGGTTGGAAGGACATTTGAGTATCCATGCTGCGTTCCGGTTGCTGGATGCGGGTGCGTGTTCAACCGCGGGCCGGCAATACCGGACGCTGCTTGCGGTAGGCGTTCTTCACGCGGATCTTGCCGTCCCGGAAGGTGAAGACGTCCACCATGTCCGCCTCCACGCGGGAGCCGTCGGCGGTGGTGCCGGTAAAGGTCGATTGGGACACGCCGCGGTCGCCTGCGACCCAATGCGTGCCGTTCTGCCACTGCGCATCGGGGAAATTCGCCCAGGCCGCCGCGAAGGCCGCCCGCACCGCCTCGCGGCCTTCGTGCCGCGCGCCCCATCGCTCGGGGCCGGCCACGGTCTCGAACACGCAGTCGTCGCTCATGAAGGACATCAAGGCGTCGATATCGTGGCGGTTCCAGGCCGCCGCGAATTCGGCCAGCATGTCCGCGGTGACGGTCTTCTGCATTGCATACCTCCGGTAGACGCGGGCGCAACACGCGCCAGCATTCAGGACCAAAGGTAAGTGAGCCCCCAGGCAGGGTCTAGAACCAGAAACGGGAAATCGCTTGCACCAGAAGCGACATCGGGTGGCAGGCCGCGCAATGCGCAACCGGCCACCCGGTTGGGCGTCCCGCCGTGTTGCGGACGGCGCCGGCTACAGCGTCATCCCGCCATCGGCAGTCAGGCTGGCCCCCGTCATGTATCCCGATTCGGCGCCGGCAAGCCATGCCACCAGCGACGCGATTTCATCGGCGCTGCCGGCGCGCTGCAACGGGATCAGCGGAACGACCGCATCAAGATGGTTGACCGTCATATCGGTCTGGATCGGCCCGGGCTGCACGTTGTTGATGGTGATGCCGCGGGGTGCAAGGTCGATCGCGATGCCTTTGACCATCGTCGCCACCGCCGCCTTCGTCATCGCATAGACGCTCACGGCCGGCCCGCCGATGCGCGCGGCCAAATTGCTGCCGATGGTAACGATGCGGCCGCCGCGCGCAAGGTGCGCAGCGCCGGCCTGGATCGCCAGGAACACGCCGCGCACATTGACGGCCAGCATCTGGTCGAGATCCGCCACGCTCACGTCGGCCACCCCGCCCAACTTCAGGATGCCGGCGTTGACCACCACGATGTCGAGCCGTCCGAAATGCTCGGCCGCGCGCGCGGCGGCCAGCCGAATCGCCTCCGAGTTCGCGCTGTCGGCATGAATGGCCAGCGCCCTCGCCCCGCCCGCTTCGATCGCGGCCGCGGTCTCGCGCGCGCTCTCGGGCGCGGAAACATAGGTGAACGCCACGTCCGCGCCGTCGGCCGCCAGCCGCCGGACAATGGCGGCGCCGATGCCGCGCGAGCCGCCGAATACGATTGCGGCCTTGCGCAAGCCCCCGGAAATGCCTGTCATGATTCGCTCCTTGTAAGCCGATAGGTCAGTAAGCAGCCGGGAGAAGGGCCGGCTATCGAACCGGCGAATTCTCCCGTTTGCCTCGAATCGGTCAACAAGGAAAAAATTGACAAGCAATCCAATAAATCTATACCTATCTACGCCCGCCCCTCACGCCGCCGCCGGCGCCAGCCAGGCGTCGACGTCCGCGGGATCAACGGCGCCGCGCATGCCGATCAGCACCAGCGACGGCTCGTCCAGATCCTCGGGCGGCCTGGCCTGCGTGTCGTAGCGCACGCGCCGGCCCGCCAGTTGCACCAGCACCAGGCCGTGGCGATCGGTGCGCACCCAGCCCTTTGCCCGCAGCAGCTGCCTGGGCGCGTCGCGCAACCGGCTGGCGAGCCGGTCGGCGTCCAGCAGCGCGGGCGCGCGCCACAGCCAGCTCTGGAATGGATGGTCGGGGTCGTCGGGCATCGCGGCGTGGACGTGTCCCGCATGGTTGCAAGCGCCGCTGGCGCATGCCTGCGCAAGGCCGCAAGACCCGCCTTCGCCCAGCAGATGGCGCAGGTCCACGCGCCCTTCGCGCGTCTCGACCATCGCGGCCCCGCATGTCGCCGCTTGCAGCCATGAACGCAACGACGCCAGTTCGGCGGCGGACGCCAGATCGGTCTTGTTCAACACCAGCAGATCCGCAGCCTTGAGCTGGCGTTCCACGGTATCGGCCAGCAAGGGATCCGCCGCCAGCGTGCGCACGTTCGCGGCATCTGCCAGCACCACCACGCCCTCAAGCTGCAGCATGGGATCCGACATGCCGACCTGCGCGATGCGGCCCGGATCCGACACGCCGCTGGCCTCGATCACGATCCATTCCGGCAAGGGGTCCAGCGCCAGCACGCGCGCCAGGGCATCGTCCAGGCCGCCCGCCACGGAACAGCAGACGCAGCCGTTGGCCAGCCTGATCACCTGGTCGCTGCGCTGCGCGATCAGCCCGGCATCGATATCGACCGGGCCGAAGTCATTGACCAGGACCGCCGCGCGGCGCTGGCTGCGGGACAACACATGATTGAGCAAGCTGGTCTTGCCCGCGCCCAGGAATCCGCCCACCACGGTCAGCGCAATTCGCGGTGCGCCATGGGCCGCCATCTCAGGCTTCCCGCAGTGGCAAGGGCCTGCCGCCGATCACGGTGCCCAGTACGCGCACGTCCTTCAGTTTCTCGGGCGCCACCTCCAGCGGATCGTCCTGCAGCACGCAGAAGTCCGCATGCTTGCCGACCTCGATGGAGCCGACGAGATGGTCCAGGTGCAAGGTGTAGGCCGCGCCCAGCGTGACCGCATGCAAGGCCTGCTCCACACCGATGCGTTCAGACTCCCCCAGCACCTTGCCCGACGAAGTCTGGCGGTTCACGGCGCACCAGGCCGTGAACAGCGGTCCCAGCGGCGTGATGGGCGCATCCGAATGGATGGAGAACGGCACGCCGGCGCGCGCC